>MDTD01066294.1_pt1 | contig 273101 bp, 263 predicted proteins | sample 811221 | NCBI WGS metagenome assembly MDTD01 (sample SAMN05326646, study PRJNA326480) | marine metagenome | isolation source: seawater | place: Pacific Ocean: South West | collected 2011
CATCTACGGTGGCTACAGCAACATCAGCTATGACACCGCAGCATCAGACTTTGATGACATTAATGGCTTCTTCATAGGATCACGAATTGTGTTCTAAGTTGGCCACTTAGTAGAGCAATCTTCGATAACCATTGAACAGCCCTCTCGCAGTTGTAGATAATCGAAGATTGCTCTTATCTACAGGTGATTTTTAGAGTTTTTAATAGGTATGAAAATTAAAATCACACTTCCCCACCTTCTTTTGACCGGGCTCCGCCCTCGTTTATTGGGAGCAACTGTATTACTAATTGCCCTTTGGGCCGGTTTTTTTCTGGCTACTTGGGTGCCGGGGACGTCATGAAAACAGCTATTGATTTTAAGAATTTAACCTTAGGCTATGATCAACAACCAGCTGTAAGTCAACTTGAAACCAACATCAAAGAAGGCAGCTTGACTGCAATCGTTGGACCCAATGGAGCGGGCAAGTCTACTCTTCTTAAAGGCGTTATGGGAGCACTCGCACCGCTAGAGGGACAAATAATGCTCGGCTCAAAGGATAAAAATTGCTTGGCTTACCTTCCTCAACAATCAGAAATTGAACAGTATTTTCCTATAACAGTAGTTGATCTTGTTGCTATGGGATTGTGGCACGAGATAGGCCCCTTTGGACAACTTGGTAAGAAAAACAGTTTTCGTGTTAATAAAGCTATCGCTACTGTAGGATTAACTGGTTTTGAATCACGCGTCATAGGTTCATTATCAGGTGGCCAAATGCAGCGTGCACTATTTGCACGACTTCTACTTCAAGATGCATCAATTGTACTTTTGGATGAACCCTTTAAATCGGTTGATGAAAAAACCTTATCAGATTTAATCTGCGTAATAAAAAGCTGGCATCAAGTAGGGCGTACTGTATTAGCTGTATTGCATGATGCTGAAACAGTCCAGTCACATTTTCCCGATACACTTATGCTTGCCCGTGAGCTCGTAGCACATGGCCCAACCAAAAAAGTTCTGACATCAAAAAATCAATTTCTTGCCCGCCAGATGTGCGAGGCTTGCGCAGGCCCTCCTCACGTTTGTGGTCGAGATGCGGCATGATCTGGGAAAATTTGTTTCTACCGTTTTATGATTACGCATTCATGCGTCGAGCTCTCTACGGTTGCATTGCAATTTCAGTCAGCGCAACACCAATTGGAGTGTTCTTGATATTGAGGCGAATGAGTCTAACTGGAGATGCCATAGCGTGCGCTATCTTACCTGGTGCAGCCATTGGTTACCTTGTATCTGGATTGTCACTTGGTTCCATGACAATTGGTGGTGTTGTTGCAGGGTTGACTGTTGCTCTTCTATCCGGCCTTGTAAGTCGCATCACGGCTCTTCGTGAAGATGCTAGTCTTGCAGCCTTCTACATAATCTCACTTGCACTTGGTGTGGTAATTGTCTCAACCCGTGGGAGCAATATTGACCTAATGCACATTCTGTTCGGAACTGTGCTGGCACTGGACAACCCAACCCTGACCCTGTTGAGTACTATTACAACACTATCAACAATAACATTAGTAATTTTTTTTCGTCCACTTGTCCTAGAGTGCGTCGACCCACTTTTTTTGCGCTCAGTAAGTAGAATGAGCACAATTACGCATTTTACCTTTCTTTCTTTGGTGGTGTTGAACTTGGTCGGAGGATTTCACGCTTTAGGCACGCTCATGGCTGTTGGCATTATGATATTACCAGCTGCTGGTGCACGTTTCTGGGCAGTTAGTTTAGGTGGGCTCATTACAATAGCATTTGTCATAGCAACACTATCGAGCCTATTTGGACTTTTACTGTCATTCAATTTTAGTCTGCCTTCCGGCCCAGCAATTATTCTAGTCGCTGGTACAGCTTATTTACTTTCTCTAGCTTTTGGATCAGTGGACGGAATCGTAACCAAATCAATTAGAAAATCACTTTTATAACGAGAGTAACAATGAAAAAATTTAGACACATTACAAGAATAACAAGCCTCTTTATTGCAAGTACATTTATGTTAATAGTTTTAACAGGAACTGCAAAATCCGATGAAAAAATTAAAGTAGTAGCAACCTTTTCAATATTAGGAGACATGGTAAAGCGTATTGGTGGCGATCACATTCTTTTAACGACACTAGTCGGACCCAATGGTGATACCCATGTTTATAAACCTTCACCTGCCGCCGCAAAGGCATTAAGTCAGGCAGATGTTCTGTTTGTAAATGGACTAGATTTTGAGGGTTGGATCACCCGCCTTATTGAAGCCTCAGGGTTTAAGGGGAGACATGTAGTTACGACATCTGGAGTGAAGACTATCGCCTATGAAGAAGGAGAGGGTCACGACGACCACTCAGATGATCCGCATGACAAACATGCCAAAAAGAAACATGCCGATGACAAACATCACGACGACCATTCAGACGATCCGCATGACAAACATGCCAAAAAGAAACATGCCGATGATAAACATCACGACGACCATTCAGATGATCCGCATGACAAACATGCCAAAAAGAAACATGCCGGTGATAAACATCACGACGATCATGCACATCACGATCATGGAGAATTTGATCCACATGCATGGCAAAGTCTTATTAATGCAAGAGTTTACGTGGATAATATTACAGATGCACTTGCACAATTCGCTCCAGATAAAGCAGCGAAGTTCTATCAAAATCGCGCAACTTACACAGCAGAAATTGAATCTATGCACAACCAAATCAAGAAGCTGATTTCAAGCCTACCCCAGCACCAACGAACAGTAGTCACTTCACATGATGCTTTCCAGTATTTTGGACGTGACTATGGTATAACTTTCCTTGCACCACAGGGGTTGAGTACTGATTCTGAGGCTTCAGCCCAAAATGTTGCAAAACTTATAGAGCAAATGCGCACCAAAAAAATTAAAGCAGTCTTTCTTGAGAACATCACAGATCCCCGTCTTTTACAGCAGATAGCAAAAGAAACTGGAGCTAAAATCGGAGGCACCCTCTATCCAGGAGCACTCTCAGAACCTGATGGTCCTGCGCCCACATATCTCAAAATGTTGCACCACAATGCAAAAACCCTCTCGCAAGCTCTTGGCTCGTGAGAAGTTTTTGTGCATTCCAAAACAAATAAAATAATCGTAAGGAGTCTTTTTAGTGAGTGGAGTTAAAATCTGCAAAACAATAGAAGGTCTTAACTCCATTAACAGAACTGAGATGGAACTAGTTATCTGGAGGCGTACTATTTCGACGAGTATAAAAGACTGGATCAATTGTATGGACAGTAAAAACCTGCCCAACTTTCGTATTCTCGTTAATCTATCCGACCTTACGCACGCACTTGAATCGAAACTAAAAAAGTTTGATTTAAAGGTCGAGAAAATGCGTGGACAACTTATTGATGATATTTATAACCTTGCTTCAAAGTTTGCAGATATCAATCAATGTGAAGATGTAGATGTCCGTCTGCAACGCATTAGCAATGATGCATGTTGGAAGTTTCATCGGGACGTAGTAAAAACGCGACTCTTGACAACATATTGTGGCCCATCGACAGAATGGGTTAAAAATAAATACTCAGAAAAAGCTTTACTGGAACAACGTGAGTATAATGGACCCCTTGAGCAACTCAGAAAATTTGATGTAGCCGTTTTCAAGGGGAATTATGCACAACCAGATAAAGGGATCGTCCACAGGTCTCCATCGATTGTCAATACTGGAATAACACGGTTAATGTTATGTATTAACCAAAGAACTGATACATCCCCAGCCCCCTTGGACAGAGGGAAAGACGATTTGATTTAATGGAGATATATGTAAAATCCCGAGCTATCAGTATGCATTAGTAAAAAAGCCAGTTTAAAACTTATCTTTCTACTCTGACGAGTAAGAGAACATAGCTAACCCATTTCGAGGCTTGGATCATAATTAGGATCACTTATGCGTTTGGGATCTGGTGAAAAATTATTTTCAAGACATTTTTTTCCAAGCATAAAATTCTTAGAATCTCTCACCGCCTCTATAGCTATTAAGTCTTTACCACGATAGCTCCAAAAAGAGACGCTTCTTTTGTTTTCTCCAATTCTCCTGACTTGATATATTTCATCATCTCCAGTTGGAACAATTCCAACTGATTGTAAATTTGCGTCATATTGATCTGACCAAAACCAAGGGGCTTGGTCTCTAGGTGGCGATTGACACATAATAGATGCTGCCGCACGAGCCGCTGTATCCTGTGCATTATGAACTGACTCAATTCGTAGATCGTGACCACGCTGCAGTGCAACGTCTCCCATGGCAATTATATCAGGATTGCTAGTTTGCATTAAGGAATTAACTAAAATTGCTCCTCCATCATCACGTTCAGTTTCAACACCGGCTTGTTGAGCTAATTTACTATCTGGAATGACACCGATTCCAACAATTAACATGTCACCATTAAGTGAAGATCCGTCAGCTAGAGTCACTCCGGTAAATTTCCCATCACTATTCAAAATTTTATTGACACCTACTCCAGTATATACCGATACACCATGTTCAACATGCAAATCATTCAGCAATTCAGCAACCGGAGGACTCGCAACACGAGCTAAAAGCCTGTTAGCCATTTCGACTACGGATACTTCTAATCCCAATTTTCGCAAAGACGCCGCCACCTCAAGACCTATATACCCACCCCCAATAATAACGGCACTATTTGCAACGCGTGCAGTAGCTCTAATTGCTGTTGCATCATCGGGTTGTCGCAAAACAAAAACATTAGCTAGTCCCTCTGTTGAGGGAAGTGTTCGGGGTACTGCTCCAGTTGCCAGTACAAGCTTGTCAAATTCAAGCTGCTCCCCATCAGAAAGAGTTACAGTTTGTAAAGTTGTGTTAATTTCTGTGACGGTAACACCATGTTTTAAACTTATCTCTTTTTCTTTGTACCATTTTCCTCTTTTTAACAGAAACATTGGGTTCACTTGGTCCGTCTCTTCAAGTAAGAAAGCTTTAGACAATGGAGGGCGTTCCATTGGTCCCCCTTTTTGCCTATCAACCAGTGTTAGACTGCCAGTAAATCCATTATTGCGCATATTCTCAGCGAAACTTATGCCTGCATGGCTCGCCCCAACTATAACAATACGAGTATCACTACTTATACTGTCTGACTTTATTCCAGAATTAGCATTATTCTCAGTTGTATCTTTATGATTTTTAGCGTTCAAAATGTTAATCCTTCGGACATTTTCTTATTTGTAATAAACTTTTTTTGGTAAGTTTAGTAGTATTTGTAAGACCAATTAATTCTATAAGAATTAAAAAAAAACAAACATATATCGGATAAGTTTGGAGGAAAAATCACCAGCTGGAAAGTTATAATCTTATCTTTTTTGTAATATGGAATTCTTTGAATAATTATTTAATCTTTGCAGCATCAATAGCACAGGAGAGTGTTTGTTCCAAAATAAATATAAAGTCGAATAATAAAAAATCACTATGATTATCATTCCGACGAATGTCTGATAATTACCTAATAATGGTCTAAAAATTACAAAAAGGAGAATACCCCTATGAAAAAACTTAGCGAAGAAGATAGACCTCTAGCTATTTTAGAACTTGACAAGTGGCATGATGAAGAAAAACGAGATGCAATTAGCAAGACGTTTCGGTTCAAGGATTTCAATGAGGCCTTCGGGTTCATGACAAGAATAGCCATGGAGGCTGAAAAAAATAACCACCATCCCGAGTGGTCTAATACATACAATACAGTTAGCATCACACTAACAAGTCACGATGTAGGAGGGCTCTCTGATCGTGATCTGAAAATGGCTCGTTATATCGACTCAGTTTTGAGTGCATGAATGGTCAAAACTTCTTCAAAAAAAGTCGGATCAATTATCTTTTATCAAAATTTTAGTCTTCTATTACTTTGTGAAATCGAGTTGTTGCTCGGTTGTTGAACACAATAGTCAAAATTCCTTAGCGAAACTTTTTCGTGCTTTGTTTAAAGGAGTAAACCCAGAGTGCTCTGCCTTGCGTGGTTCTCTGACCCAAACCTCACGATTTGGTTGAATACCACCACCACGTGATGCAGGAACAGAAGAATGGCGGGCGAGATGTAAAAGTCGGGTATCTGCAACACCACATAAAGGGTGGATACCGCCGTTATTAACGGTTTCTTGCTCCCAAATAGCCTTGCGCCTAGCAAATATATCAGGGTCATCAAGTTCTGGGCAGTTCAATTCATTTGTATTCAGATCCGCAATGATCTTGTCTCCATCTTCGACAAAAGCAATTGGCCCACCAAGAGCGGCCTCAGGACCAACATGCCCAATAACTAAGCCAACGGAGCCCCCAGAAAAACGTGCATCGGTCATTAAAGCTATTACAATACCCCTCTCTCGACAAAGTGTCGTAATACGTGCCGTGGGGTCTAACATTTCAGGCATGCCTGGTGAGCCACTAGGCCCTTCATATCGAACAATAACCATGTCATTGTTTTGAAAAGTTTCAGGTGCTTCGTCTAGAGCTTTAATAAGATCACTTTGTCCATTAAAAATACGTGCCTTCCCACGAAATAAATTATCTCCAAGCCCGCCTTCAACACCAGCTAACTTCAAAATTGCAGAAAAATCTGGTGACAAATTACCACTAAGCAAGCGCAAACCCCCAGTCATTTTGTACGGTGCTTTAACTGTGTAGATAACCTTACCATCAGGTTTTGCTGCATTAAGTCGATCAACCTGCGAACTAAGAGTCTCTCCGGTGCAAGTTAAAACATCACCATTAAGCAAACCTGCTTCTAGAAGTTCACGCACTATAACTTGTACTCCACCAACTTGATCAATATCGACCATTGAATACTTACCATAGGGTCTCGCATCAGTGAGGACAGGCACCACAAATTCTGAAAGATAATTAAATTCTTCTGGTGTCATGACTTCTTTCCAAAAATCTCTATACCCAGCAGCACGTGCAATTTCAGGCACATGCAACACCACATTAGTAGAACCACCAATTGCAAGAGCAACAATCAATGCATTGCGCAATGAGTCGCGAACGACGATATCACGGGGTTTTAAATCCAGATCGATTAGCTTTAATAAATGTTCAATCAGTTCATCTGGAAATTCATTTAATCTTCTTGGATCATCCGATGCTGGTGCTACCATATGTAAAGGTTGCATACCTGCCACACCTATAAAAGTTTGCATGGTATTATATGTAAACATACCGCCGCAACTACCAATACCTGGACACGCATGGCTAGCAATGCGATGACGATATTCAGGATCTGGATGACCAGCAACTTCATATGCGCTGACAATGTCGATGGGATTACCCGTATCAGGGTCAATTCCAGGATGGATTGGCCCATCCGACATAATTATTCCAGGTTTATTATGTTCTAAAAGTGCCGAAAGAGTTCCTACGGGTGGCTTATCACAAGCAACAACTGCGATTACACCTGCTAGTCCGCTCCCTTCCAGATGTTCACAGAGTGCATCGCTTGTTACCTCGCGACCAATAAGAGAGTAGCGCATTTCACGGGTACCATTTCTAATGCCATCTGAAACAGCAACTGTATATTGTGGTTCAACTAGGCGGTATTTAAGTTGGTCTTGCTCAACGCCAATACGATCTCGAAGCCGAGCATGAATTGCCTCAACTTTATCAGACACACCCAAATAACATTGACTATCCCCTTTTGTTCCAACCACGCCGACTGAGGGTTCGTGTATCAAATCTGGACTAGTTCCTAATTCCTTTGCTAAACCAATGGTTTGTGCTGAACGACCAGGATGGCGATCTATAAGCAAGGACTTCGATTCTTTCATGTGTTTTCCTTAATGCAAAAAACAAGCAGAATGGTGTTAGACACCTATTTTGTTTATACACCTCTTAACCCATGAGCTAAACGGTTATTGCATCGCAAGACTAAAAGGCTAAATATTTTTCAACCAACACTCTAATTAGTGCTTTTTGTTCTATAGTTCACGCAAAAAAACATCAACTAGCTCAACTTGAGGAACATATAATCTACATTTCTGTAAATTTTCAACACTACCCCATAACCATTCCACCATCCACAAAGAGTGTTTGGCCTGTCATAAAACGCGACCAATCTGACGCTAAAAAGAGAACAGGACCGGTAATATCTTCAGGCGAGGCAATCCGTCCAAGTGGGGTTTGAGAAATGATATTCTCTTTAATGTCTTCCTTGGTTTTTCGGCTGGCATCAGTCGGGTAAACCAAGCCAGGGGCAACCGAATTTACCCTTACACCAAGAGGCCCTAATTCCATCGCAAGGTTTCGACTATACCCTATTAAAGCAGCTTTCGCTGTCGTATATTCGTGGTAGGGCACAGCAGGCCTAGCCACTAAATTAGTGGCTATATTTACAATAGATCCGTCCGCTTTACCCAGCATTGCAGGAAGAACCGCTTGTATGAGTCCATGCGTGGATTTCAACGTACCATCGATTTGGCTCTGATAGTCAGACCATTCTAACTGCCAATGCATCTTTCGTTTTTCAGGATTGAAGGAGTAGAACTGGAAAGCATTGTTCACCAAAATATCAATTTTTCCAAATTCATCTAGTGTCTTTTTTACCAGCTTGTCCGTCGCCTCTCGATCAGTAACATCTGCCTGTAGTGCTATAGCTTTTCCAGAAAATGACTTACAAGCAAATACTGTGGCATTGGCAGCCTCATGGTTCTGTAAATAATTTACTATTACAAGAGCGCCCTCTTTTGCAAATGCCTTGACAATAGCCGCACCAATACCACGACTCGCTCCTGTTACAATGACAGTTTTACCAGAAAATTTCATAAGATTTACTTAGGAATAAGATCTGATTTAATAAATTGGCTCATATCAAGCCTAGATTTGATTAAACCATTTGCAAAATATGTATCCGCTCCAAACTGCAAAATATCAATATCAAAATGCCCAAGTCCCTTTACTTTTGTTGTTTCAGATTGCGCAGAAATATTCCGCAGTTTAATAATCCCTAGGTTAACTGAAACATCACGACCATTTATAGAACGATTAACTGCAATCTTAGCTGCCTCCTCTGGTTCCGCTATCATCCAAGCAGCACTATCACGATATGCGGCAAGAAAACGTCGCAACAACTCTTTGTTTTTCTCGTAGTAATCTGATGTCACAACAAACATGTCGCTTGGAACGTTTAGACTATCCTTAACATTGATAATATTTACAGGACTTAGGCCTTTGAGCTTGCCGACATAAAGACCTGTATCGGTTGCAGCTGTTGCATCTACTTGGCCTTGCATAAGAGGAGCAAAATTCAAAAGACCAACTACTTGAATTTTCACGTCAGTCTCCCGAAGCCCTACTTTTTGAAGTAAATACAATAAATTCTGCCTTGTGCCACTACTTAGACTATAAACACCTATTGTTTTTCCCTTAAGATCGGATACAGTTTTTATGTTTCGTTCTTTCAGAGAGACAACGTTAAAAACATTCTGCGGATAAATATTGTAGACTGCAACAAGGCTTTCACCTCGATCTAAAGCCAGATAAAATGAAGACGGGTCAGTAAAAGCAATGTCTGCTGCTCCAGTCAGCATATTTGTAATTGCAGAGCCTCCACCTGTGCCAGGGATATAACCAAGATCAATATCTCTCGCCTTGAAAAAGCCTTTTTCTGGCTCAGCTAAGATATTAGTGATTTCACTAATCGCTTTTCCCCAACCTGCAATGGTAACCTTATCTAACTCGTCAGCTAATGTAGAAGCTGTCATAAAAACTATAAAAATCTGGATCAAAAAGAATCGAGCAATCATTTAATTTTCTCCTATGGACCAATTACGAAGTAACCAGCGTTCAACAATCAGGGTAGTTTGATAAAATAAAATTCCTAGCACCGCTATGAGAATAAATAAGGCAAACATCAATGGCGTGTCCATCATTCCTTGGGCTGCTATTATGCTGGCACCCAAGCCCTCACTACCACCAATAAATTCACCCACTACTGCACCGACTAAAGCCAATACTATAGAGAGTCGCACACCAGCCATTATAGTTGGTAAACCAGATGGTATCTTTAGTTGAATTAGCGTTTTCAATCTCCCCGCACCAAGCATTCTAAATAAATCTTTTTTTTCAGGCGCAATAATTTGTATACCAGTCATGGTGTTTTCCACCAACGGAAAGAAGCATATGAGGGCGGTTATGACTATTGTAGAAGGTATACCAAAGCCAAACCAAATAATGAAAATAGGGCCTAGAGCTAATTTTGGGACCACCTGTGTAGCCAAAACATAAGGCCAAAGCAAAATGCGAAGTTTGTAGATTTCACCCAACAGTATGCCACTGACAAAACCGATTGAACTCCCTAGCAAGAAGCCAACGAGTGTCTCAAAACTTGTAACCCAAACGTGATGCCAGAGAAAACCAGTTACCAACCCATCCCATAGAACCAACAAAACAATAGACGGTGGTGGTAATATCATAGGCGCAATATCAACTAAGCTAACTATGATTTCCCAAAATAGGAGCAGGCAGACAAATAACAAAAAAGAAGGAAAATAAGTTTGCATCACATAGCCATTGACTTTTTGTGTGACATAGACTCGTAAATATTTTGGCAATAGGTTGAAAAATCACTCTTGTACCGAAAATTTTTATTATGTGTCTTTTCCATATCAATTCTTTCTGTATGTGAAATGTGTCCCTTCTCCATCACTACAACTTGATCACCCAAATATACAGACTCTGCAATATCATGGGTCACAAACAAAACAGTTGTCTTGCGCAAAGACACCAAGCGTCTTAAGTCGTCTTGTAATCCCTCGCGAGTGATAGCATCAAGCGCAGCAAAAGGTTCATCCATAAGAAGAGCTGGTGGCGAAGGCAACAAACCCCTGGCAAGTGCTACTCTACTCTGCTGCCCGCCAGATAGTTGCCTTGGATAACGCTTGGCCAAATCAGCGATACCAATTAACTCCAGCAACTCAAAAGCATTTCTTTTATCCTCAGCCTGCACTACCCTTCTCAATGATACGGATAACAAAACATTATCAATTACAGGCAACCATTCCAAAAGTGCCGGATTTTGAAATACAAATCCAACATTTTGCGAGGGTCCCTCAACCAACTTTCCCTCAATTTTAATTTCTCCTTGGGTTGGTAATATCAGGCCAGCAGCTAATCTTAGCAGTGTGGTCTTGCCACAGCCACTACGACCAACAATGCAATAGAATGAGCCCTCTGGAATACGCCAGTTAAAATTGGAAAGCATTTCAGTGCTTCTACTATAAGCAAAAGAGACACCGCAAAATTCAAAAAAAGTTGGATCAGACATCGTAGTAAGCAAATTGTTCTGCCGCATCTTCTGCCCTGCCATCTATTTCTGTGATCTTTACTAAATCAAGTAAATTAAAACGCCCATCATGATGCCATCCTGCCTCAGGAGAGGTCATATCACCAATTGCCGCAATACGAGTTACACCAACCTCTCCAAGAGCACTTGCCAGAGTAACAAGCGCTTCAGGTGACGCTGCAACACCTACAGTCTGAAGATGAGCACTATAAGGTGCTAAAAAATTAGGTGCTTGCATAAGGTCATCTATGCCAACAACTCGAATAGTCCGATTTAGACAACTTGGTGAACTAAACTTTCCATCAGCCTGATATGAAACAGCCCAGGATCCAGTCTCAGCAAAAAAAACCTTTCCACCAGGTGTCATTTCCTCATTATTTCGCCAACAAATGATTTTATTTGCTTCTGCCAAGCTTAGTGGTCTGAGTGGAAACTTTTCTTCAAAAACGGCTAACTCATGGGCTAGATATTGGGCAAATCTCTCTGGTGATACTGACCCTTCACGCTCTACAAATACCATTTGAGGCGCATAGCAACCTTGCTGATCATACCGAGCTACATCATATGCTAAAAGTCGGGCCGTTGTGCAAACTTTACTCACATTGAGTGCCTCGGCAGATACCATTGCGAGACTGAACTTATTTCCATAAGCAAGAAAACGCTTAGTTATTGGAATTAGGTTTTGGATAGCCGCTAATGATTCATTTTGACCATAACCTAGTACCATATCTGACTCATTAAACACTGTTGTTTCTATTGCCTCACTACCACCTTTCCACCAAACGATTGCCAAGCAATCTGCTAATTCTGGTGCTACCTCAGCAAAAAGTTGTGAAAATAAACTAGCAAAAATAGGTTCGACTGTTGGTATTTTACCAATATTGCCTGCTTTGACCAAAAGACCTGCGACTAAACTCCATAAGGGTATTCCCGGTACATTCCCAGACCACACATGGGTCAAAATTTTAGGGCCAAAAGCGCGTCCCAAGCCTCCCTTAGGTAGTGGCTGAAAGCTATCAAGTATTGCAGGATTCATAAAATCTTCGGACAGAAATCTTTGTAATTGTGGCTTACGAAAAGTTTTTAAATAGCTGGTCAGACCAAGACGCACCATTTCTCGATCGTAACCGGTGACAATTGGAAGGAGTTCCTCCATACGACGACGATAGGGATCTTGTCGATCAAGTAATCTGGAAATGGTAATATCTATTATATCTAAAATTTGACCTAATGGTCGTGATTTGAGCCTCAAACAAGCTTGCTCACGTACATGAGTAACTAGTTTTGTAGCCTGCTTGTCTTCTAAAACTGGCAGTAGCACAGTAATTTTGTTACCTTCTGGACCATATAATTGAGCTTGCCTATCTATGTCATTGGCATTCAATCCAGGCAAATATCCAGCATTCTCTACAAGCACTTTTCAGCAGACCCCGCAGCAATCAGAAATTCATCTACAGCCATGGAACAACCCTTGGACTCTGTTCCTTCAGCACGGCCCAAAAGGAAAAAACCATCATCAGTTTCAATGCCTAAATCTTCAGTGAGAATAGTAGGTACAACATTAACATGGGCTAAATCGGTATGAGCCAGTACCCCAGCAGAACCCTTGGGCATTTCAACTCCTGTTAGTGGGTTAACCACTCGTGTTTTAATCCAACTTGGACCTGATTTGACCGACGGACTATTTGCATTTCCGTTATCATAGAACTGCGTACTTAGTTCCGTCATACCATACATATTAATGCAATGACTTCGCGGCACATTAAATGTCTTTCTAAGAGTGTCATAAAACTCATCTGGTGTCAGCTCGCGAGATTGCCCTTTAAAACCACCAGTATCTAGGATTCTGCTACCAGCAGGAAGATCAACAGAAAAAGCACGCCTCTCTAGACTATCGAGTGCGTGAACTAAACTAAAACTAGCACCCAATAGTGCGTAGGGTTCTCCTGAAACTTCAGACCGAGTTAGATCTGTTATCAAGGTATCGATATCAATGCCATCACTTCCAATCAAGTGTTTGCTATTGGGCAAACCAAAATCCCTTTTTGCTAAATTTAAATAGTATGCCAACGACGAATTTGGCAATTGTTCTGGTGTTGGGAATAGAATGCCCATACTAATGCGTTCAACATCTCCCATGAAGCGCTCAGCAAAATTACAGCGCATTGAGGTGTCATATACACTAAGACTTTGATGATATATTTTTCCACGTTGTTGGCTAGATGTTGTGCCACTAGTCATAAATAAGGCTTCTGCCTGCTCAGGAGGACAACAGGTCAAATCGAGTGCTTTGAATGCATTAATTGGTACCGCTGGAATATCTTCCCAAGATCCAACTGAACTTGGTGTCCTTCCACGTGATCGGGCAAACTTAGAAAAAGGTTTATTATAAGCAAATTGATAGGCAAATTGTTGTAGTGCTATCCGGTTAAATTCAACATCATCTGCCTTACCAGCTTTAATAAAAGATAATATATCAAGGGTAATAGCGCTTAAATCCAAACGTTCAACTCCACTATAGATCGATCAAGTGGCGTAACGTAAGCACTTATTCAAGCAAGCACCATTTCCTACGCCGGCATGATCCGGTTCAGGTTCAAGGGTCATTGAGCTGGTGATTTTAATTAAAAAAGAACACACAAATCACCTATCAATTTCTCAGACTCTTAAGAGAGACTCCCCTACAGGTGTAGTTATATTAATTTTTAGATCTAATATAGTCAACGGCTTGATAATTTAAAGAAATGTGAGATAACTAAACCTTATAATAAGAAAAATAAAAACTTTTCTCAAACCGCCTATCTGGGCATGGCTATGAAAGTACCGTTATTTCTGCGTGTCACCTCTCGCATTAAGGTCGCAAACCGACCAGTAGAATATTTTGATATGAACCCAATTGCGTGAATACGTGCCAAAGACTTTCCTGAGGCACGGTTGTAATTTAAATTTGCCACTACGTTTATTACCGAGTCAAAAGAAGAACCACTATACTCATCACCAATAATGTATATTGAAAGCTTTGTATTTGGATTTGCGTAACGCCTCAATGCGATTTCTAGCCCTTCAACCGGACTACTATTAGAGGCACTGTTCCAATTTTTAAAAAGATTTAAAACACTTTCTCGTCTTTTCGGGACATCTGGTATCCAACGGCCTTTGTAGCCAGAGAGAATATGCGCACCATTATCATTGAGGATCTGAAAACCTTTTATCTTGGGGTGAATGCGAAGGATGTTTTCTAGCTCTTTAGTTACTCGTTGCCATATCTCTTTCATACTACCTGATGTGTCTACAATGAATACAACATAATCACTATCAACCGGTATGCCCGCAACTTCCACAATGCTCCTAGATTTAATTTTTTGGGGATTTGGTACGTTATTTAATTTTAACAAGGTTTCTTGAACAAGCTTCAAACCTGCTAAGTCTTGTTGCAAATTTTCAGACAAGTTCACGATGGATTTTTGCCGTTGAGATAGTTTCTTCAATTTATTTTTGGTGTTTTGAAGTATCAGATCTTGTGAGGCCACATCGTTAATTTCATTAGCAAGTTGATACTGCAAATCTTCTACAATCTTTTTCCGATTGATAACCTCTTTCAATAGAGCTGATGCCTCCTCGACAGTATTGGGCATTGGCAATTTTGAGTTGCTTGAAACTAAAATTAGTATGACAACGGCCCCGAACCCACAAGATATAATATCAAGAAAAGATAAACTAAAAATTTCCAGATCTCGTTTACTTCGTCTCATGGCCAACTCGCAGCTGGATTTATGAGTATCCCTTTTGTCAAAGATGTCCATTGCCAAAATTCATTAGCTGCCTCAGGATCACCTTCGATTGGTAAAAGTATGACATTAACCGTGACACTAGGTAGTTTGACAGTATTTACAGTATGCCTGAAAAGTTTGACTCTGCATTCTCCAGAAATAGAAGAAGCTCTACCCCAAAGAGAGCTACATTTTGAAAATGGATTTAAACTTTTATATCCCTTGCCTCCGCTCGTCGGTAAACCATCGGTAATGAGATAAATGTCAGTTGGACTTAGTGAAGCCATTTTCTCGAGTCCTGCCCGAAGATTGGTTGATCCTTCTGGGACTATTAAACTTAGATCGTTCAAAAGATGACCCGACGACATTGCATCACTTACATTCGCCCAAACTTTTTCTCCCAGTAGTGAGGCAGTATCATTGAAAGAAATTATACTTATATCCGACTTTTGAGGAGCACGTGCTATTAGCCACTCCACTATTCTCTTCGTGCGCTGCCATTTGGGGCCTGCTTGTTTATTAGTCGCAGACGTGTTCTTTCTTCGAATTACATCTACCAGTATTTCGTCTGTCATAGACGAACTGCTATCAATAAGAATTCCTATTTTCCCCCCCTTTACACGCAAACCAATTATGTGTTCGGCTTTACTATTAAAATTTTTCTCAACAACATTTGGTTGCTCTGGGGTTTTAGAAGCTCTAATGGCATTTTCGAATTTTATTTTACTATTTTTTTGTGACGCTATTTGTCTTGTTGATTTATTGATTGATTTACTGATGATTTCTATAGCTTTTGTGGTCTCCTCAATTTTGTGTAAAATAGTTTCTTTTCTAACCTCGTTCTCAAACATATTCTTCAGTAGATTATTTCTTGTTTTTTCCAAACTTAGAAGGTCTTTTTCTAAAAGATCAACTTCAAGAACAGAGTTTTCCTTATCAAGTTTAACCAGCATTAAAACGAGAATGACTGCTCCTAGCCCACAAGACATGATGTCAAGAAAGGCTAGATTAAACCCCTCAGTTTTTCTACGAGTCTTCAGTTCTCACCCCCCCCTTGCTAATACGATTTAAGAGAAAGGACTCACAATATTCTTGGATGTCAACTACAAGACCATCTTGAAGACGCTGCAACTGATTTAGGAGAAACATTAAACCAATGCTAATTAGTAGAGCAACTAAAGTAGAGTTAAATGCAATACCGAGACTCCCAGTCATTCCGGCAATATCACCAGCCAATGCTTGATCAGCCATAGAGAGTGCTTGACCAATACCTCGAACTGTACCAATAAAACCAATAGATGGTATAGCCCAAATGAGATAACGTATCATTGAATTTTCGGTTTCCTGTTTGAGTGCCAACGCGTCTACGCTCGACTCAATTGCATCTGAGGTGTCTTGAACGTTATTTGTAATCAAATAACGTCTTAGACTTGCCATTAAAGTACGCACTAAAGGAGTATTTTTTACTTTTATAGGAAGAGATTCAAGAGACTTTAGGACAGACACAAGGTCGCCCTTGTCACCTGTCCCTCCCTCCAGAAGATCAACATTAAACACATAACGTTCACCAAGAATAACGCTACATTTTCCAAGAATAAGGAAAACACCCCAAAACATTAGTATGATGCAAAGTTCTTGTTCATAATCCTTAAGTATCACAACTAGGTTACGGGGCGCTGATTGTCCCGCATTCTGAGCAGCCTCCAAGATAAGTTTAGCTTCTGGCTGTATGTATCCAATGTAAGCAAGATGAACAATAACGATGCAAACTATTAACCCAACTATGTTTTTTACCATTGTGGACATGTTAAATATCCACCGGGAAAGAAGCGGGAGAATTTAGATTAAAAGCACTTCCAACTTGCGACTGCGCATAAGCTAGCGTAAGCATACTTCCACATGCTAATAAAACTATTATTAAAACTCGTAAGCGAGGTCCTAATTTATTTTGCACTAATGGCTTCTGCTGCATAGAGATACCTTCCAATCCTAAATCCTACATCACTTCTTTTTTGACTCAACCCCTCCCGAAATGATGCTCGCAACTGAGTCCTTGTTCCTGAACGCCAGCTTGAACCTTTGACCACATGCCCTTCTCCAAACTCAGGTCCTAAGGGATCAATATATAACTTCTTTTGATCTGGTGGTGTGAGCGAATAGAAATCATTAACCCACTCGCTAGCATTACCTGTCAGATCAAATAAACCTGAATTCTCTGCTGGAAATTCTCCTACCGATGCCAGTTTCTTAAAACCATCATTATAACCAGGAACATAAAAACGGGTAAGCCCATTCGCAGATTCATCTGCAATGTTTCCTGCCTTTTTTGGGACAATTGCATCATTCCCCCAGGGGAATAACGTTTGCTCTTTCCTGCCCGCTTTTCTTGCAAGCCATTCCCATTCCGCTTCGGTCAGGAGCCTATATCCGTCCGCATTAATATTTACAGCTCTTAGTTTTGAACCAACAATATTATAGAAGGGTAATAAATCTTCCCTTTTACTCAACCAGTTGCAATATCCTGCAGCCTCTACCCAAGTCAGTGAAACAACGGGTTGGTTAGCTGGTCCACTATGACCCTCACTATATAGCTTAAACTGAGCATTTGTAATTTCTCGCTTACTAGCATAAAAAGGCTTTTTAAGTATCACGTTTTTTTCAAATTCATTTGCACGTTGGCCTTGTTGATGCCGTGGCGCCCCCATTTTAAACGAATTTGGCTCAAAGAGTTTTAGTTCTATGCCAACAGAATTCTTGTATTCCTTTGGAGACTCAGCCATGCGAGCTGAAAGTTCCGTCACAAGTCTCTCCTTGAAAAGGGTGGTGTGAGAACTTGATGGCCTAAATTTTTTTTTAATTGTCCTATATCCCTTTTTTCGGAACTCAACTATGTGGGGAACTGCAGAAAGTGTAAGATTAGCAATCCCTTTTCCAACCTTCGTACCATCAACATAGATTTCAGCGGGTGGAAAAACGCTAATATCTACTTTTCCAAATTCCGGCGTGAGAAGTAAACTTATGCGTTTCTCCTCTGCCTCATTTAAAGTTATGTTACGAGTGAGTGGATAAAAACCCTCAAGAGCATAAGTCACAGTATGTCTAGTTTTTGAGTCTACTTCATAGCTTCCTGACGGCGGGATCTCTTGTCCATTTAGAAGTAATTGCCCCCCCTTGGGCTCAACTATAAATTTGAGCGTGGACTTCACGGGCTTCATTTTATAGGCACGATCAACACTATCATTTGTGTTTGTGAGAGTAATAATCTCCTGAACAGTTTCATATCCGTCTTTTTTTAAAATAATATCGTGTGCCCCACCCTTGAGGCCAAATTCATTGGGCGTTTTCCCAATGTTTTTTCCATCAATACTTACGGTGGCATTAGAAGGGTCTGATAAAATCTTTATCAGACCATTGACAGGTGTCAGCTCAATATTAATTTCTTGCTTTTCAGCGCGATACACTTTGAAAGATCGATTTTCAACTTGAAAATAGGGATTATCTATTTGAAGAACATATGACCCGTGCTCCAGCTCACTGGTGAAAATCTTACCAACGAATACTAAGTCTCCATCCAAAATCCATTTTGTATTATCCAAAGCTGGCAACGTAGTTGCCACAAGCTTGCCTGGTACTGGAGTAAGTGTAACCTCTACTTTATTTCCCCGTTCCTCAATTCCAATTGTTCTTTTTTGTTGACGAAAACCGTTTGCTCCGACATTGATTGTTGGCGTTCCGAACAATCCATAAACCACGCTTTTGTATGCTATTGCAAATCCATCCACGACTTTAATAGTTCCTGTTTTTTGGGCCTCAACAGGTGATATTTTTATTGGTGTCCCACTTATGAATACCAGCAGACCTGCCAATAAAGCTGTTACACAAAAAAATGTGAAAAATGTAAAAGTATACAGACGCCTCTGTCGTGCCTTTGCTAATCGAATGTCTTCTTCAAATTCGCTCATCACTAGAAATCTTTACAACAATGCCCCCTAAATTGGGAGGTATATCAACCTGAATGAGTTTTGACCTATAACCAATTCTTTTACCCTCAAATGTATATGTTCCTGGCTTGAGATCGATAACCTTTTCATTTATCAAGCCAACCTTACCCACTCCTCGAACTGAAACATCAGTAAAACCATTAGAAATAACCGTCACTTTTATTTTTTTGGAATATGCTCTCAGAAGCTCTTGTAGCTTAGTTTTCTTGTCATGGAGAGAGGGGCTTTGAGACGATAAACCCTTGGCTTTTGTAACCAGAGTACCAACAATTTCTGTTACGTTGGGAGAAGATAGCCGTCTCGGGGTTTGTAGGTGAGTTGTAAGCTTGCTACTTAATATATTTATTTTTTTTGCTAAGTTGTAACCTTCTTCTAGGTCTTTCCTGTTAGGTTGTAATTTTCTTGCTTCCTTATAGAGAGTTTCTGCCTTAAGCCAATTATCTGACTGAGATGCTGACTTTGCTCCAAATAACAACCTCTCAACTTTCAAATCCAGTTCCAGAAGTTTAACTTTTTTTGATAGTAACCCATTTTCAGATCTTTCCTTAAAAATAGATTGTGCTTCTTTCAGGTAAAGTCTTGCAGCTTCCAAATCCTTGTTGCCAACACTAGCCAATCCTTTCTTGATGGAATTAGCAAAATTATTCTCAAGAACTCTCTTCCTTAAATCATCTAAGCGATCCACTAGTTTGTATCTTAATGGATCCAGATTGACAGCCATACTGAGGTATTTCACCTCCATATCGATATTATTTTCAGTACGAGCAATAACAGCTTTTTGAATATTTTCTAACAGAGCTGGTAAAAGAGAGATCTTTTCCTTCAGTTCAAGAGCCTCAACAGATTGAGGCTTTAGTCGAAGGGCTTGAGATATATTTATAAAAGCAGAATTATAATCATCTTCTTCATAATATTTTTTAGCGATTGATAAATACTCTGTAAAATTGGTGTCAAACTTTTCTATTTTAATGCGTGAATATCGGTCAGCTTCTCTTATTTCTGCCAAGGCTTGCTCGTAGTTGCCTAAACTAAAGAACTGAATTGACTCATTTTTTTTTGCGAAAATTCTTTTTTGCTCTTCAATATTCCAATCAGCAAACCCCTTGCTCAGGACAATTGGTTCGACACTTTTTTCAAATTCAATAAGCATTTCTTGATAGGCATTTCTTGCGTCATTTACGTTGTAAGGACTGTTAGGCGCTAAAAGAAGTTTTTTTTCAAGATCAGTAATTTTTGGATTTTGTACCTGCTTTTTAGAAAGGGCTTCAAGCTCAGGGCCACTTGGATCTTTGACAAAATTGTTTACGGAGGCCAATGAGGGAATCTGTTTGTTAGTCTCATGGGTTAGGCCAAAAATTGAAAGATCAATCTTGACCACCCCGAAAAACCATAGTGAAAACAACATCAGTAATATTAAAGGTATAAAAGTGAACCGTATTCTTCTACCTTTAGCCTCATGGAATGCTTTTTTAAGCTTCGCTTGCAGCATAAAGAGGGTCCAGACTACAATTGTTTTTCTGGCGTCATCTCCTGCGCATATATTCGCTTAAGGAATTCCCGCCATTGGGAGAACTGTTGTTTTACGTCGCCAGTTAATTCTAATGTTTTTTCCTCAAAATCAATTACACGTGGAGCTAAGTCAACATTGATAGATTCCCCAACCTCGTTGAGTGTATCCCTATGAACTTTTACTTCCTCGCTGGTTTGGAAACTTTTTTGCAACATTGAAATGCCTGCTGCACCAGCAACAACTCCACCCGTCATAGCTGCTGTTGAAGTACTGGCGTCAACATTTGCATCAGATCCAGCTGCTACTGCCGCAACAGCTAGTGCAAGAGCAGCAATGCCCATTACAGCCTCTCCTGCCGCCTTTAGTTGTGCATCTTTTTTTGCTCTAATTTCAAGAAGACTCTGCTCCTGCCAAATCAAATAACTACTCTCCATATTATCACTAAAAGAACGATATTCGTCTTGAAGGCCATCCACAAAGAGCTGATCACGCACTCTGATTGACCTAGTTCGTCTCAGCATTGGATCATCCTCACTAGGAAAACTTATGAGCTTTACGCTCCCATTCTCTTGTGTATAGTGCTCTGAAAATGCGGCAGAGGAAAAAATTGCGCCAAAGCGAATATCTGCTATTTGAGTTAATGTTATTAATTGCTTTGTTTTGTATTTTTCAAGCTCGAGAGCGACTCTGTTCGATGCCTCTGCGAATACAGGATCGTAAGGGTCTTTTCCCTTATTTCTTATGTTTTTATAGTATTGAGGTTCAACTTTATGTTCAAAGGACCTCATGAACCATTGCTTACCAGAAATATCAACGACATTAATTTTTATTTCTACATTTTCCCCATTTGATTCAATGATTCTTCCTAGAACATATAAATCACCTGTTGCTGAATCATCTGGAGTAACTCTAACAGCCCCAAATGCTTCAGTATCTTCCAATGCTTTTTTGAGCTTGTATGCAAACCTATTTGCCTCTGCCCGCCGCAGTTCTGGCCAGACACCTTCCTCCTCATAATCTTGAGCTTTCTTTGATAGTCCTGGGTCAAAAACAGGCACAATAACTTCCAACTTTGTTTTGTTTGGATCTACCCTTGCAACTCTTTTGGGGTCAAAAAAAGAAGAGAGCTTTGGACCAATAATAGAATTTGAAAAATTATTACTGCCATAGCTTTCATCGTTTGTAACACAGCCTGACAGTATAAAAATGCTGCATATTGCAAAAACGGGCAATATCCTAATGTAATACATTTATAAACACCCTACAAAAACCATTATTCAACTTTTGGTTTACTTTTGTACTTTCTGTATTCGTTCCAGAGCTTAGCTCTTACTTGTGGATCTTTTTCATTAATCGCTGCTTTTCGAATTTGTGCCTGTAGCACACTATCGTTGTCCGCATAGAGTAAGTCTTCTGGAATTTTTCCATTATCCAAAGAACGCTCAAGATTTGATGGCGATCCATTACCAACTTCATCTTTATCAGTAACTATTTGTGATTCTACATTTGAGCTAATATTGTCTTTGTTACTTATATCTAATTGAATTTTTGATATGTCTGTACCAGACATGTCCGATGAAGCAATTGAACCACCACCAGTATTTTGCTCTAAACCAGAGGAACCACTGCTATTAATGTCACGTGAAGTCAATTGTGAGATATTACAGTTGTCAAATTTACTCAATGAACGTAGTAACGCTTCATCCATGAGGGCAACCTTTTCAGCTCTAGTAAGGTTACTATCATCTGCATATTCTATGTTCACTTCAGAACAGTCCAGTAAACTGGGCAAAACCATAGTGTTTCCTTGCTCGGGAATTGACTGAGAATTGACTTCATAGGAAAGGACAACCAAATATCCTAGTCCTAAAACTACGGCAAAAATTTTTATTCCAGACACCATTATCCTCAACGTTTATATGATATAGTATATAGTATTTTTTGTTTGAGTATAAAAATTTTTTGGAGACTACTTAAGACAGTTAACTTCAAACAGAACCGTTTTTTTACTAATTAAGCGACTTAGCTCAAATAAAGTTACATAAAATACTAAACACGAAATCCTTTCACTAAATTTGTCTCAGCCCAACACAAAACTTGCGTATCTCGAAGGTTGATACACTCACTTTACAGCTATCAAGGCGGCAGCTACTGGGCGTTCCTCAACCGTAAGTACATTAAAGGTCCTACAGGCTGCACCTGTATCCATCCACTCAAGAACAATTCCTTGCTTTTTTAAATCCTGTTGAAGTTCATCTGGGATCGGAGTGAATTCTTCACCACAACCAATAATTAGTATTTTAAACCTCTCAGCTTCACTAACGACAGGGTCTAGACTTTTAAAATTTATATCTTTAGATGATTTGACTTTCCACGGTATTGCTTTTTCCGGCAAGAGTATTTGCGAGCCCTCTAACCACCCTGTGCCCGAGACACGAAAACCTCCATCTCCATAGCTTTGTAGAAGAATTCTAGTATCAGATAGTTGTGGCGTAATATCTAGTGAAATGATCTTACAGCGCCTATTCGGCTACCGCCCCCTCACTTTCTTTACCGCCTGATGGTGAATACCGTTCAATCTTCATATATAACAATACTGGTACTGCAAGACAGATTGAGGAGTAAGTGCCTACAAGAACGCCCCAAATCATGGCGAAGCTGAAACCGCTGATTACCTCACCACCAAGAATGTACAGAGCAGTCAAAGCCAAAAGTGTTGTCATACTAGTCATTACTGTTCGCGCTAAAGTCTCATTTATGGACTTGTTAAGAAGTTCGCCAAAAGAAAGGGTCTTATATCGTCGCAGATTTTCACGCACTCGATCGAAGACAACGACTGTATCATTTATTGAATAACCAGCGATAGTAAGAATTGCCGCAACTGTAGACAGGTTAAACTCCAATCCCAACAATGCAAAAACCCCAATAGTGCTAATGACATCGTGAACAAGAGCAAGAATAGCCCCAATGCCAAACTGCCACTCAAAACGAAACCAAACGTACACTAAAATAGCAATGATGGCTGCACTAACTGCATAAACGCCATTCCAAAACAATTCATCACTTATCTTAGGCCCAACAAATTCGGTTCGGCGATATTCAATTCCATTACCCAGGGTTTTTTTGACCTTCCCAATAGCTAACTGCTGAGCTTTCTCCCCACCTTCTTGGGCCTGAATTCGGATTAAAACCTCATTAGGGGCACCAAATTCTTGTAAACCAACTTCACCTATACCTAAATCCGATAGGTTTGAGCGCATTGCCTTTACATTGGCAGGCCCACCAATAGTCTTAATTTCGATAAGGATTCCCCCCTTAAAATCAATACCGTAATTAAGTCCATTTTTTAGATAGAGACTTATAGAACTAACAACCAAGAGTACAGAAAAGATAAAGAAAAACTTTCTATAGGGAATAAAACTTAAATTTATATCACTGGGAAGTAAGCGAAGTCCACGCATTGTCAATTCCTATATTGGCAGTGAGTCAGGACGAGCCTTTCTTAGCCACGTCGATACTATCAAACGAGTTAACATAATAGCTGTAAATAGCGATGTAATTATACCTATTGCTAGTGTTACCGCAAAACCACGTACCGGACCAGAGCCAAACTGATAAAGCAAAACAGCAGCAATCAAAGTTGTAATATTTGCATCAATGATAGTAGTAATTGCCCGAGAGTAGCCAGCATCAATAGCCGAAATTGGTGTACGTCCAGCCCGTACTTCTTCACGTATACGCTCAAAAACAAGTACATTGGCATCAACTGCCATACCGATAGTTAGAACGATGCCTGCAATGCCAGGCAATGTCAACGTTGCCTGCAAAACGGATAATGCCGCCCCAATTAAAATAATATTTGCAATCAACGCAATGTCAGCCATTAGCCCAAAACGGCCATAAACTATTATCATAAAAGCTATGACCATGACCATACCAACTAGAGAGGCAATTTTACCTGCAGCAATCGAGTCAGCACCTAGACCCGGCCCAACAGAGCGTTCTTCTAGAATGATCAAGGGCGCAGGCAGAGCGCCAGCACGCAACAACAATGACAGATCCTGTGCCGCTTGTACTGTAAAGCGACCCGAAATAACCCCACTACCACCCAAAATTGGCTCGCGAATAACAGGTGCGCTAATAACTTTATTATCGAGGACAATAGCAAATAACTTTCCAACGTTTTCAGTTGTGGCTTTACCAAACTTTTTTCCACCAAGCGTATCAAAGCGGAAGCTAACGACTGGTTGATTATCCTGAAAAGTTGCCTGAGAATCAGCAAGAGTATCTCCACTAATCATCACTCTTTTTTTGAGCATGTACATGCGAGGACGACCATCAGAGCCAACTTCATCATGTGAAGGCAACAAGATTGACCCGGGGGGGACTCGCCCGGCTCCTGATGGTGCCTGACGTTCATCGACAAGATGGAAACTTAACTTTGCAGTCTTTCCAAGCAAGCGCTTTACTCTCTCTGGATCATCTATGCCAGGCAACTGTACTAAAATTCGATCTTCGCCTTGACGCTGAATAGTTGGCTCTCGTACACCTGTTTCATCGATCCGCCGACGAACAATTTCAATCGATTGCTCAATTGCTGCTATTCTGCGTTCTCTAATTGTCTTTTCGGTCATTTCAAGTCTAATGAGGCCACTTGCTGAGACATTTATATCTAATGTTTTGTCAAGATTTTTCAGAATTTGACGAGCCTCTTCTATTTTTTCTTTATCTTTGATGGAAACAATGGCACTAAAACCATCAATTCCGAGAGAGCCATAACGGACGCGAGCTTTTCTAAGAGCTGTTCTCATAGTGTCAACAAGTGCCTCAAGGCCATCTTTAAGGACACTATCCACTTCAACTTCCAGTAACAAGTGAGAGCCACCTTGAAGATCAAGCCCCAAGCTCAGCTGTTTGTGTGGCAACCAAGTTGGTAAGCTTTCAGCTTGTTTTACGTTAAGAAAATTAGGGGCAACGAAAAGCACACCTAGGGCACAAACAATAATGATCATGAAAATTTTCCATTTGGCAAAATAGATCATAAATTTAAACTTTCAATGCTATCTAATGCTTTTACCCTAAGTGCCATTGATGGTTGCTTCAGACTCAAATTACTTTTTGCTACCATTGGATTTACCACTTTTTTTAGTTTTTTTATCTTCGTTAACGGGCTCTGTTTTGGATAGTACGGTAGCGAGTAAACCTCGTTGTACACGAACTTTGACACCATCCGCAATCTCAACAGAAATTTCGTTTTCATCTATCACTTTGTTTACAGTGCCAATAATACCGCCACCCGTAACTATTTTATCACCACGTCGCACAGCTTCCAACATAGCCTTATGTTGTTTTGCTTTTTTCTGCTGAGGACGAATTAACAAAAAATAAAACACAACAAAAATTAACAATAATGGGAACATGGCCTCCAAGCCACTAGCACCGGCGCCACCGGCAGCTTGGGCATAGGCTGGTGAAATAAAACTCATAGATCTCCCTCAAAAAAAATTATTGCCGACAAACTTACAAGCGACGGACTATAACGCCCTTAACACGACTTGCAACTGCTAACAGCCTGTCTTAAATACAAGGATGTCAAATTTTATCAAAAATAACAGTCAATGATTGAAAAAGATTTAAAACTATTACTAGAACGAATTACTAGTGCCCTTGAACGTATAGCTCCGCCAATTAATACTGGTGGTAATATTGAGGTTGGAGATGCCTTTATCTGGCAATCTGAGAAAGCCATACTTGAACCTGTAGTAAAAGTTCAACGTATCGATTTGTCATTGCTCAAAGGTATTGATCATCAACGTGAAATTCTTTTGAGCAATACAACCAACTTTGCTAATGGCCTGCCTGCCAATAATGCTCTACTGTGGGGTGCAAGAGGATCAGGGAAAAGCTCTTTGGTAAAAGCCGCGCACGCATATGTGAATCAACAAGTTTCCTCCCCATTGGTCCTAATTGAAATATACCGTGAAGAAATCTCTTCTCTACCAAAACTTCTTGCAATTCTGCGAAAAACTAAACGACGGTGTTTGTTGTTCTGTGACGATCTTTCATTTGAAAGTGAGGATGCTAATTACAAATCTCTAAAAGCCGTTCTTGATGGTGGTATTGAGGGACGACCTGAAAATGTTATTTTTTACGCTACTTCTAACCGTCGCCATCTGATGCCCCGTAATATGATAGAGAATGAGAGCGCTAATGCCATCACCCCATCAGAAGCAGTCGAGGAAAAAGTTTCGCTTTCAGATCGATTTGGCTTGTGGCTAGGCTTTTACAATTGCGACCAGAGAACCTACTTAGATATGGTGGAAAATTACGTTAAATTTTATGGACTTAAAATAGAGCGGGATAATCTGCACTCTCAGGCTAGTGAATGGGCTGTGACCCGGGGCTCACGTTCCGGCCGTTCTGCTTGGCAATTCCTTCAGCATCTAGCCGGGCAGCTCGGTAAAAAGCTTTAGCACTTAGACTTTGGGCAAATATTTGATTGGATCAATAGCTTTTTTCCCCTTACGTAACTCAAAATGAAGCTGAGGGTTTTGAACACTGCCTGAAGAGCCAACTCTGGCAATAGTTTGCCCTTTTTTGATTTTATCGCCACGTTTCACAAGAAGCTTATCATTGTGAGCATAGGCAGTAATCCAACCGCCGGCATGCTTAAGCAACAATAAATTACCAAAACCACGTAATTCATTTCCTGAATAGGCAACAATCCCATTTTCAGCCGCCTTTACTGGTGCTCCACGAGGAGCAGCTATGTTAATGCCATCATTCTGTAAACCCCTAGACTTCCCTCCATAAGAGGATAATACCTTACCTTTTACCGGCCACAAAAAACCTTTTCCCGTAATCGCTGGTGGGGCTGAAATTACTTCTGCTTTGCTTGAGACACTGTCTAATTTATTAGTGCTTTTTTTTGCGATAACTCTAGCTTGTTGAAAAGGTTTTGAGTTTGAATGATTTACATGCGGTAAAAATAGAATTTGACCAACAAAGATAGTATAGGGGGGACGTAAGGAATTCAGTCGGGCAATTGCGTGTGTGTTCTCATTATATTTGTTAGCAATACTACTGATTGTATCACCGAACTTGACCACATAATCTTTGGCTCTAGGTATTATCAGACGCTGACCACGATTAATCACAAAAGGAGCACGAAGTTTATTAGCCTCAATTATTGCCCTTGTAGAAACACGGTGACGTATGGAGAGACCATAAACTGTATCGCCTTTCTCTACAGTGACAACGAATACATTTACGAAAGGCAAAGCTGATTTTTTTGCTATGTATGGCTTGTTGGAAGCACGAGGCTTGTTATCACTTGGTGGCCACTCAGCCCAGCCACAAGATACAAGTAATATACCCATAACACTAACAAAAAGCATTTGCTTTATAGTCAAGATTCGAATCATTCCTAATTATTAACAAGAACCAAATTTTCTTCAATATTTGGGATAATTTAAACAGTAGTATTAGTTTGAAAAATATAATGTTTTCAACGCAAGTAAAAACACAGATATTTATAAAACAATGGCAAAATGAAATATCTTACCATTTAAAATTATATATTTTACTAGTTAAAAAATTTTTCTACAGCCACTAAATGTCACAATCCAAAATCGCTGATTTGGACACACACACAAAAATAAGTGAGACAAAACCTAGATAAAATTTAATTGTGAGTTCAGGCCATTTTATACCAAAACAACCTCAGGGCTCATCGCCTTGAATAAGTGGAACAAAACGGGTCAAGCCTAATTCCTCAGTTTCTACACCATTTTCAGTCTTGGTAACTTTAAGCAACCGTTGGTCATTTTCATCACGACCATCACTAACAGGTACAACCATAATACCCCCAATGGACATCTGTTCAATGAGAAGCGGAGGTATGTCATGAGCTGCCGCAGTAATTATAATGCGCTCAAAGGGTGCTTGTTCTTTCCAGCCTAGGGACCCATCCCCAACACGAGTTGTTATATTAGTCAATCGAAGTTTTGTGAAACGCTCTTCTGCTCCTTTAGATAATTCCCTGTAACGCTCAATAGTGTATAACCTTCGACAAAGCAGTGACAATACTGCAGATTGAAAGCCTGAACCTGTCCCAATTTCCAATACCTTCATTCGATCTGTCAAATTTAAGGATTGGGTCATTAAACCAACCGTTAGAGGCTGGCTTACAGTTTGGTGTAACCCAATTGGCAGGGCAATGTTTTCGTATGCTTGTTCACGAAGAGCCTTTGGTACGAATAATTCACGAGGAATACGTTCCATCACATCAATGACACGACGATCTGTAACGCCACCCTGACGTAATTCTAGGATTAAAAGAGCTTTGCCATCTTTTGTAGACAATTAAAAAATTTCCTTGAGCTTTTTAATGGCGCCAACATGGCTCAGGTTTGTGCTTAATGGTGAAATTGATATGATACCTCTATTGACAGCCTCAAGATCTGATCCTTTGCGGAACGTATCTTCAATGCGTTGTGGACCAACCCAGAAATACTTATCGCCTCTTGGATCAATCCCAGATTGAAGATCACAGCCAATTTTGCGACGACCTTGTCTCGTTATTTCGATACCCTTGACTTTTGCTGCTGGCACATCTGGAAAATTAACATTTAGCAAAACTGATGAAGGAAGCGATATTTGAGCAATTTTCTTGAAAATATCGGGCAACCACTTTTGCACGATTGACCAATTTACTGAATTTTGGTTGCTAATAACTTGAGAAAAAGCTACTGCCGGATATCCTAGTAATGTACCTTCCATAGCAGCTGCGACAGTACCAGAGTAAATTACATCCTCACCTAAATTTTCACCACAATTTACACCTGAAATAACGAAATCTGGCGGATTATCCTTCATCACTTCTATTATACCCAACAACACACTATCAGTAGGTGTGCCATTTACTGCATAGCACCTATGTGAGACACTACGGATGCGTAAGGGCTGACGAATTGTTAAGGAGTGACTAACAGCACTCTGTTCAGTTTCCGGTGCGACGACCCAAACCTCCTTAGCAAGTCTTTGCATCACTTTTGCGAGGACCTTAAGACCTTGAGCATCAATACCGTCATCATTGGAAATCAATACTCGTGAATCTTCAATACTTTTTATTTGTCTAGCCATTTGCAGTTATTATCTCAAGGCCACCCATATAGGGGCGCAACGCAACTGGCACAATGACTGAACCATCTTTTTGTTGATAATTTTCCAAAACTGCTACCAATGTGCGTCCAACAGCAAGACCTGAGCCGTTTAGAGTATGAACAAAACGTGTCGACTTTTCATTCTCAGTACGATACCTAGCCTTCATTCGACGTGCCTGAAAGTCTCCACAATTTGAACAACTAGAAATTTCACGATATCTATTTTGTCCAGGCAGCCAAACTTCCAAATCATACGTGTGCCGTGCACCAAAACCCAAATCACCCGAACAGAGGGTTACGACCCTGTATGGCAAATCCAGACGTTTTAAAACTTCCTCGGCACAAGAAGTCATGCGTTCAAGCTCTTTGTCTGAATCTTCTGGTATAGAAATTGTTACCATCTCAACTTTTGAAAATTGATGCTGCCGGATCATTCCTCGTGTATCCTTTCCGGAGGACCCAGCCTCTGAACGGAAGCACCATGTCAAAGCCGCCATACGATGCGGTAACTCATTAGCATCTAAAATACTATCTGCAACAATATTAGTGAGCGGGACTTCTGCGGTCGGAATCATCCATAACCCTTGTTCGGTTTTAAAGAGATCCTGACCAAATTTTGGCAACTGGCCTGTGCCATAAAGTGCATTGTCACGTACTAAGGCAGGTGGATTAATCTCAATAAGGTCATGTTCAGCTGTATGTAGATCTAGCATGAAAGAGGCCAAAGCTCTTTCCAATCGAGCCAAGGCACCTGAAAGCAAAACAAATCGTGCTCCAGACATTTTTGCCGCCAAGTCAAAATCCATTAGTCCTAATGTTTCTCCCAACTCAAAGTGTTCCTTTACCGAAAAGTCAAAATTGGGGATCTTTCCCCACTTTCGCTCTTCTCTATTATCACTCTCATTAAGACCGTCTGGCACAATGTCTGAAGGCAGATTAGGTATTATTGACATCTCGGCTATGAGTTCTTCCGTTTTAGCCCGAACGCTCGCTTCAGCTCTAGCTTGCGCTGTCTTTGTGCGCGAAACCTCAGCTATTATTTTGTCTACATCTTCACCTTTGGCTTTAGCTATTCCAATTTTTTTGGACAACTTATTGCGGTTTTCTTGAAGCTCTTGGGCCCTAGCCTCAACCTCTCGCCGCTTCTTGTCCAATGCAATCAACAATGCTGACTTTGGCTCAAGTTTTCTGCGCAACATCCCGTTATCAAACTCAGTTGGGTGTTCACGTATCCACTTAATGTCAAACATATTATATCTCTCTTTTCATTGAGTTTTTTTGGCGTCTATGCATAAGGCCTACAAGTTTGAAGTTTCATCAACATCTTCTTCAACCTTGACTGATGGCCTCTGAACCATTGCTACAGAATAAATTGAAAATTCATAAAGTAAGATTGTAGGTATTGCCAGGCCAACCTGAGAAATGACATCTGGTGGCGTCAATATGGCCGCAGCAACAAAGGAAAAAACAATCGCATAGCGACGTTTTTTTCGCAAACCCTCAGCTGTAACCATACCTACCCGTCCCAACAAAGTTAACAGTACTGGAAGCTCAAAACACAATCCAAAAGCAAAAATAAGTTGCATTACTAATGACAGATACTGATCAACCTTGGCTTCAAGCTGAATTGGTAATGCTCCAGCACCACCGATAGACTCAAAGCTCAAGAAAAACTCCCATGCTAATGGAAATATAAAATAATACACCAATGCCCCACCTAGAAAGAAAAGAAAAGGGGTTGCAATCAAAAAAGGCATTAACGCCTTTTTCTCACTTTTATAGAGCCCAGGCGCGATAAAAAGCCAAACTTGTATGGAAACAAAAGGAAACGCTAAAAATAGTGCTGAAAAAAAAGCAACCTTTATGTATGTGAAGAAAGCTTCATGCAAAGCAGTAAAAATCAGACGACGATTTCCATCTTTACCCTCAAGGATATTTGCCAAGGGACGAACAAGAAAATCATACAAGTCTGGAGCAAAGTAATAGCAAATGAAGAATAAGATGACCACTGAGGCAAATGCATATATTAAGCGTTGGCGCAGCTCTATTAGGTGTTCAAGCAACGGTGCCTTACTATCCTCCATTTTTTCTTCTCGTATCAAATCAGCCATAGGTCATTTATCCTTGACTGAATCTGCTTGAGAGGGGTCCTCCTCCTCAGATGTCTCAACATGTGAAGGAGCTGGGGTTATAGCATCTTCAACACCTGGTTCTTTTTTTTTGGAAACTTCACTAAGTTCTTGTTCTGCTTCAATCAATTCAAGATTACTTGTCAGACCACTAATTGGATCGTTAGCATTGCTTATTTTTTGATCAATATCACCATCTGCCAAAGTTTCAAAATTTTCTTTGATTTCGTTCAAGTCAGCCTCTCGAACTACGTCGTCAATTCCCTCTTGGAAATCACGTGCCATCAAGCGTGCTTTACGTAGCAGTCCTGTGATATTGCGAATGGCCCGCGGTAGTTCTTTTGGACCAACGACAATAAGCGCTAAAGTTGCAACAATGAAAAGTTCCTGCCAGCCAATATCGAACAAGGCGAAACGATCTCCCCGATTAAAGTAGATGAAAAATACGGGGCTTTAATGACCCCACACTCAACTAAATAGAACTCAAGAACTACTATTCTTTTCAGAGACACCTTGTTCAACAGATTTCAGCGTTTCATCTGATAGTTTCTGAGGATCATCGGTTGATGCATTGATTGAAGTACCATCATCGTCCTTCATTCCCTTTTTAAAAGACTTTAGACCTTTACCAAAATCCCCCATCAATCCGGAAATTTTACCCTTGCCACCAAAAAGCACAAGGACCACAATCAACACAATAACCCAATGCCAGATACTAAATGCACCCATTATAAATTACTCACCTGTTAATAAATTATATTGAATAATGCCAGAAACACGTTTGCAGGGCAATGTCACAAACTAAATAAAAAGAAAATTAAACACACTCGGAATTATAAATCTATTTGTTATTATTTATTAGTTTACATCCGTTGTTTCTGACATGTCCTTACTCAAGTTTGCCGCCAGTGGCAACTCATCTTCTTCATCTTCCTTTTCAACATCCTCAGCAGATATAACATCAACCTCTGAAACCCCAATCTTTTCGATTAGATGATAAGCCTCAATTGCTGGGCGTTTATCCAAAAGTCCTGCTGATTTTAATTCCTCTATTCCTGGCAAGTCATTTATACTTTTTAGGCCAAAGTGATCTAAAAAGCCATCCGAAGTGCCCCAAGCTGTTGGTCGTCCTGGTGTCTGACGACGACCACATGGGCGTATCCAGCCTTGTTCGAACAAAGTATCAAAGGTGCTTTTACTGAGAGAAACACCACGAATCTCTTCAATTTCACCTCTAGTTACAGGTTGGTGGTATGCAATGATAGCAAGAGTCTCAACAGTCGCACGGCCTAATTTACGGGCAACCTCAACCTCTCGATTCAAAAAATTGGAGAGATCGCTTGCTGAGCGAAAAGCCCAGGACCCGCCTGCTTGGACCAAATTTATTCCGCGATCTTTGTAATGTAATTTCAATTCTTCCAACAAGGGAGTAACGTCAATCTCATCGGGCAAACGTCGAGCCAGCGCCCTTTCGGCTACGGGCTCTGAAGAGGTAAATAGAATAGCTTCAAGTAACCTAATATTGTTGTCCATATTATTTCTCAATCATTATCTTCAATACTCACGGTACTTGCAACGGACCCTGAAGACCGTTGACGGCTGTCGGTCAAGTCATCCTTACTACTACGCAAAAAAATTGGGCCAAAAAAATCATCCTGTCGAATTTTTAATTTACCTTCTCTAACCATCTCCAAAGAGGCAACTAAAGTTGATGCAACGGCTGAACGATAGGGCAATCCATTTTTTAAGTTATCCGGCAAAAAATTCACTAGGGTTTGCCAATCTGGAATTTTGCCAATGACCTGATTAAGACGCCCAAGAGCATCATCAACATTGAACAGCTCCCAAGGCTTTATACGTAATGTCCCATCTCCCTCATGGTTTCTTGCTGAACTGTAGGCCCTTAAAAGATCATACAATGTGACATCAAATACAGTTGCACGAGACAATTTAAAATGTTCGGGCATTCCGCGGGGGAAAAAGTCTTTACCAAGCTGGTTGCGTCCCATAAGACGAATTCCTGCATCCTGAACTGCCTCTAATCGCTTGAGTTGAAACGCTAATGCTTTTGCCATTTCCTCACCTGTGGGTTCACCCTCAGCATCCAGGTCAGGTAAAAGCAATCGGGACTTCAAATAGGCAAGCCAGGCCGCCATAACCAGATAATCAGCTGCAATTTCAAGATTTCGTCTCCGAGACAGGGATACAAACTCTAAATATTGATCAGCCAGTTGAACAATAGATATCTGACTAATATCAACTTTTTGATCTCTAGCAAGAGTCAACAAAACATCGATAGGTCCCTCAAAACCATCAATATCAACAACAAAAGTGGAACTTACTTGTTCATTTAAGGTATTGTCATCTTCAAAATCGTCAAAAGTATCCATTTATTTCCTAAAGTACGCCAGTAAGTTGAAATACAAGTGTAAACATTAATTGGGCTGGCTCAACCACAAGCCAGGATAAAACTTGCAAATCTAAACCTAACTTTTTTCCAATCAAGGGTAACACAATGATCCCAACTAGAATAATTAAAAATCCAAAAGGATCAACATGGCGAGCTGGGTTAGAACTAACCCTACCATTCAATAATGCTGTATCATCTCCCAATCGCCAAGCAACGTAGCCGTGTGCAGCTTCATGAAAAGTAATCGCTACAATTATTGGCAACGTCCATACGGAAATCGCAAATATTAATCCCTCTAGATCAAAACCAATCAAGTCAACATTGCCTCTAACTTTTGAACATAGTCATCAAACGTGCCATCAAGTGAGACTCTACTTTGGATGCGAAAATTCTCTGCATTTTCAACACGTTTTTTAGCTTGATCACTCAATGGAAGACCTCCAGATACCACCTGAACCATTTCATCCATCTGGCCATTGCAGTGCAAAACAACATCACACCCAGCAGCCAAAGCACCTACCGTTCGGTGCTTTAGCGAACCATCTAGTGCTTCCATGGATAAATCATCAGATAGTAAAAGACCCTCAAAGCCGATATGATTACGAATAAGTTGAATGACCTTCTTTGACAAGGTTGCTGGATAATCTCTGTCTATTTGTTGATATAATACATGGGCAGTCATTGCCCACGGCATAAAATTTAGATTCTTGAAAGGAACAAAGTCACTAGTTATCAAGCTATCAAGATTTACATCAACTAAAGGCAATGCCTTGTGACTGTCCACGTTGGCCCTACCATGACCAGGAATATGTTTTATTACCGGCAAGACCCCCCCTTCCAGGAACCCTTCGCAGGTTGCCATAGCTAAGGCTGAAATCTTATTCACATCATTTCCGTAAGCACGGTCACCTATGATTAAGTCAGCTTCCGGCTGCGGTAAGTCTAGAACTGGTGCACAATTAACATCTATTCCAAGCTCTAAAAGTTCATGTGCTATAAGAAAAGAATTCAGACGAGCCGCTTTAAGTGCATTCCGCTGATCTTTATTATAAAGCTCTGCGAAACACGATGCTGCAGGAATTTCTCGCCAATAAGGTGGTTTTAGACGTTGAACACGTCCCCCTTCCTGATCAATGAGAACAGGGGCATTTGGGCGTTGTACTGCAATGCGAAGTGAAGAAACCAGAGCTTTAACTTGTTCTGGTTTGTTACAATTGCGCTGAAAAAGTATAAACCCAAACGGGTTAACTTCTGAAAAAAAACGCCACTCTTCATCGCTAAGCACAGTTCCAGAACAACCAAAAATTACAGCAAGTGGTGGAGAAATTGACAATTTAACCGCCTGGACGCACAATCAAACAACCAACCTTACGCTTAATAAGGTTCTCACACAATGATTTGGCTACATCTTCCCAAGAAATGGGACCAGCGCGTAATCGATAGAAAATACCCTTTGACGGGCCCAAATCTACCCGCACCACATTCAGAGAGTAGTCCCCTAACAAATCCCCATGCAGATTTTTCAACCGTGTCCACTCACTCGTAGCCATCTCTCGAGTTCGAACCGCTGCAATCTGAACTTGATAGGCAATTCCTGAGATAGGTGTATTTGATGAAAATGGTACTACCAAAGATGAAGCCGCCTGTGAGGAAATTACCTTTTTTGAATTTGTTGAAGGCTTTTGATTAATCTTTGGTGGAGAGATAGAATTAGGAATTGTCATTGGTGTATTCACAGTATTAACAACATTTTTTCTCTCAACTTTACCGGTGTTCAAACCCTGCTTAGGTTGTGTAGACGAAACAGGAACTTTTTCTGACGCTGAAGGCACCTGAATACTTTCTTGTTTTAAAGCTGGCTCACGGTTTCCTTTTAGTGAGGTGTCAGGAACTACTGCCTTATTTTCCAATCCTAAGGGTTTCTTCAAATCCTGTTTAGGCAACAAATTAGACTTTTCAGAAAGTGAATGGGTAATTAATGGGCCGGGGTTTAGCTTTTGTGTAGAGCTAAGGTTGTGAGTGGGGACTGGTGGGATTTTTGGAACTTCAGGCAAAGGAAGTAAGCGCTCGACCCTCGGCTCAGCATCTCCTCCATTCATACGTTCGTAAACAAGTTTGTCGCGGTCAGGAATAGACATGCCTCCAGGTGTTTTTGGACGGACTTTAACTGGACCCTCCATTGCACGAATAACTGGCAATTGGTCACCAACGTGTTGTCGCAAATGATCACCATAAAAAAACCAGCCAACGCCCGCCATGCCACAAAGAAAAAGCAGCACAAAAAAATACCTCAACCCAGCACGCCCAGATCGTGACCGTTTCACGGGTTTAAACTCAAGCGCATCCGTTGGGTTTGGAATAATCTTTTCTTCTGGTCTTCCTATTGAGCTCATCAATGCATCTCTTCCAACGGAACCACGCCTATGATTTCTAATCCAGATGCAAATACAAATGCGATCCCTTTAATTAGTGCGAGTCTTGCCAGAGTAAGTTCGCGATCATCCTCCAAAATAAAGCGCAAGGAAGCATCATCTTTTCCTTTATTCCATAAAAAATGGAAATGAGCTGCTAATTCGTTTAGATAAAAAGCTATACGATGAGGTTCATGTGCCAGCGCTGCACCTTCAACCACATGTGGCCAACTTGCCATTAGTTTAATAATCGACAGCTCCGATTTATCTTGCAACCTTTCTAAAGATGCATTCACCAAGGTCTCGATAGAAGGCTCACCATGAGGAAAAAAATTTGATGAATGACGAAACACAGAATGTATACGAGCATTAGCGTATTGAACATAAAACACAGGATTATCACGTGACTGTTCTGTCACTCTTGCAAGATCAAAATCAAGTTGTGCATCATTCTTACGGGTTAACATAATGAACCGCACTACATCTTTACCAACTTTATCAATAATTTCTCGTAAGGTAACAAACGTGCCGGCTCGCTTTGACATTTTAACAGCCTTGCCATTCTCCATTAGATTGACCATCTGACAAAGTTTGATATCTAATTCACCTTGACCATGGGTTATGGCTGCAACAGCAGATATCATGCGTTTCACGTAACCTCCATGATCCGCACCCCAAATATTTATCATTTTGTTGAAACCGCGTTGATGTTTGTCTTGATGATAAGCTAAATCTGTGGCGAAATATGTCCAGGATCCATCACGCTTTCTAACTGTGCGGTCAGTATCGTCTCCAAAGTCAGACGATTTAAATAATGTCTGTACTCTTGGTTCCCAATTGTCATCCTTGCGACCTTTAGGTGGCTCTAGAGTACCATCGTAAATCAGCCCCCTGTCATTAAGTTTACCAATGGCACTTTCAACTCCACCCTTATTCACAAGTGTACGCTCAGACGTAAAGACTCCATGTTCGATCCCTAGAGCCCGCAAATCTTGACGAATGAGATCCATCATAGCATCAATAGCAAAAACAGAAAGTGGCTCGAGCCATTGAGCCTCAGGAATTTCTTTCCATTTATTACCTTCTTGATCAGCTAGTTTTTTGCCCGCCGCTATTAAATACTCCCCAGGGTATAAGCCCTCAGGAACATCATCTATCTTCTCGTCAAGTGCTTGACAATACCGCAAGTGCAAAGACCGAGCCAGAACCTCGATTTGAGTTCCAGCATCGTTAATATAGTACTCACGTGTTACAGCAAATCCTACTTTTTCCAGAAGGGAAGCCAAAGCATCTCCAAAAACAGCACCTCGACCGTGCCCCACGTGCAAAGGGCCTGTAGGATTAGCAGAGACGTATTCAACATTTACTAGTGTATTGTTTCCAATACCTGACTCCCCATAAGAGACCTGAGCTTTTAGAACCTCCCTCAAACGACACCACCAAAAAGAATCTTCTAATGTTATATTTATAAAACCAGGCCCTGCAATTTGTGCATCAGCCACATGTTCAATTGCCATTAACCGTTTTAAAAGTGACGCAGCTATTTCGCTTGCATTCATACTTGCAGGTTTCGCAAGCAGGAGGGCCGCATTCGTTGTGACATCTCCATGAGATTGATCACGAGGTGGATCTACTGCAATTCTCGAAGTATCAATACCTATCGGAAGCTGCCCATCAGTAATCAAAGAATCAATAATAATGAGTACTTTCTCACGGAAATATTCAAACAAATTCATGAGTTTTTAGCCTGAACATCAAACAAATTTTGATACTCGTCTAGAGCGTATCTATCAGTCATACCCGCAATATAATCTGCGACAACACGAGCCATTTCTGTTGAGTCAGATTTTTTAAATCTAACTTGTAACTCATAGGGCAAGCACTCTGGTTCTTTAATTAACAGTTTGAAGAGTTCCTTGACCACCCTCTTTGCCTTAGATGTCATTCGATTCAGTTTGTAGTGACGGTACATGTTTTCAAAGAGAAATTTTTTTAGAGCTGCATCGTTGGCTCTCATAGTGTCAGAAAAACCTGCAATGGGCGTATGGCTTCCACGTATATCATCTGGGGTTTTAGGATTAAGATCATCCAAGCGTGCTTTTGTCTCAACCAGAAGGTCAATAACCATTTCTCCAATCATTCGACGGACAGACTCATGAATTATTCGCGACTCGTCAAGATCAGGGTAAGTCTTTTTTACTTCTGCGAATACTGGGCCTACGAGTGGAACATCTGCTAAATCATTTATTGTAAATAAACGAGCCCGTAATCCATCATCAATATCATGATTGTTATATGCGACATCATCAGCAATTGCAGCAACTTGAGCTTCAGCACTTGCATAAGTGTGGAGTTCCAAATCATGTTTTGCATTATACTCAACCACAGCACTTGGGAGTTCTGCATAACTTTTACCATTTTTTACGAGCGGTCCATTGTGTTTGACAACGCCTTCCAAAGTTTCCCAGGTCAGGTTAAGTCCAAGGAAATTCGCATAACTAGCCTCCAGTAGTGTCACCACTCTCAAAGACTGTGCGTTATGATCAAACCCATCATAGGGAGCCATTAATTCCTGCAGCGCGTCTTCTCCGGCATGTCCGAAAGGGGGATGGCCAAGATCATGAGCCAATGCAAGGGCCTCGCCTAGATCCTCATTTAAACTAAGGGCACGACAAACAGAGCGTGCAATTTGAGAAACTTCAAGAGAATGTGTCAGGCGGGTACGAAAAAAATCCCCTTCATGGTTAACAAAAACTTGAGTTTTGTATTCTAGACGACGAAACGCTGCTGAATGAATAATTCTGTCACGGTCACGCTGAAAACAAGTACGTGTCGCACTGTCAGGCTCTGCAAATAGCCGGCCACGGCTATTTTCTGGTATGCAGGCATAGGGTGATATATTAGTCATATTTAAAAACTTACAAGATCAAACAATCATTAAATAGAGTTATTTTGTACAGTTTTGCATCATAGAGAGCTAGCGATAGGTTTATGAACGTCTGCTTAACAAAAATCGTTGCCACAAGAGATAACCATGATGTATCATTTAGTAAGTGGGTTTAATTACGTATAAGAAGCCTTGGAATCAACAAAAATGTCAGAAAATAATACCACTAATGCACGTGGAAGCCTCGGAATTTCTGAGAACGCGGCAAAGCAGATTGCTGATCTTATTAAGCAAGAGGATAAGGAAGGGGTTCGCCTGCGCGTAGCTGTTTCAGGTGGCGGTTGTTCTGGTTTTCAATATGGTTTTAGCCTTGACAGCATCACAAATGCTGACGATCACCTGTTTACTAAGAATAATATTGAGGTAATTGTTGATGATATTTCCCTGGAATATTTGAGTGGCTCAGAACTTGATTACGTTCAAGATCTCATTGGCTCATATTTTTCCATCAAAAACCCAAATGCTTCCTCAACTTGTGGTTGCGGAACATCATTTTCTATCTAGTATTGACTTGTATGTTAGACAGATCTTTTTGGCATTTTTTTGAACAAGAACTAACAAATGGTAAGAATTGCCACATGGAATGTTAATTCAATCAAGGCACGCCTTCCAATAGTTGAACGTTGGTTAAAAGAGGCTGATCCACATATTGTCTTACTTCAAGAATTAAAATGTATTGATGAAGCCTTTCCCAAAGATGAGATAGAGGCACTTGGTTATAACGTCGAGACAGTAGGTCAAAAAACTTACAATGGGGTGGCTATACTCTCCAAGTTCCCAATTGATGTTGAATTGAGAGCCCTACCGGGAGATAGCACTGATGACCAGGCACGTTACCTAGAAGCCTTCACAGGTTCTGTTCGCGTAGCATCTATATATCTTCCAAATGGTAACCCGTATCCCAGTAAAAAATTTGACTATAAGCTAGATTGGATGGAGCGTTTATATAAACATACTGTAAATTTACTCACAACTGAGGATGCCTTTGTGATTGGGGGAGATTTTAACGTTATTCAGCAGGCTAGTGATGTATACAACCCAGAATTGTTCAAAAATGATGCACTTTATCAAGCAGAGTCACAAGCAGCCCTGAGAAAGATAATAAATCTTGGTCTTACCGATGCACTTAGAGCAATTACCACTGAAACTGGTCTGTATTCGTGGTGGGGTTACATGGCTGGAGGTTGGCAAAAAGATCATGGTGTTCTGATCGACCATCTGTTACTCAGTCCTCAAGCTGCTGATCAACTAAAAGACTGCCAAATTGATCGCAGTCCACGTGGGTGGGAAAAACCATCAGATCACACTCCAGTCTGGTGTGAGTTAGATTGTTAAATTGGTTGTTAGTATAACTAAGTTTTTTGAATTTTAAGTATCTCATTTGAAAAATAAACAGTAAAAAGCGTTCAAAATACTGCAAATACAACATTGAAAAACAATATAATTTTTTTGGTGCAGAATATTGAAATATTTTGCGTGTTACCTAGCATCTACATTTTTTAACTTACAATTTAATTTATTAGGTTTTTGGGACATTTTTGGAATAAATTTAATCTTCAGGGTTGCGAAAAGATGAAAATCTCCCTAATTTTTAACTAATGTTTTTTTAAGTCACCATTATAAAGTTTGTATTATGAAACATAGTGAAAACACAATACGTACTGCTAGATATAGCATTGGAGAACTTGTTCGGCACCGTGTATATCCTTTCCGCGGAGCTATTTTTGACGTTGACCCCGAATTTGATAATGACGAAGAGTGGTGGTTGTCAATTCCAGAAGAAGTCCGCCCAAAGAAAGATCAACCTTTCTACCATCTGCTTGCTGAAAATGATGATGGTCCCTACATAGCATATGTATCTGAACAAAACCTTTTACCTGACGAGTCTGGTGAGCCTGTCAAGCACCCAAACATTGAGGAAGTTTTCGACGGCTTCTCCAATGGACACTATATTTTCTCTAGAGAACTTGCCAACTAAATTTTTAGAAAAATAATAATCGTCTCAAAGGTTTTTGAGTCGGGTAAATGCATCCTGTAATTTTTCTAATGTCATAGCGGTGTCGTCTCGGCGCTGACGCTCCAGTTCAATAATTTTTACAGGTGCTTTTGCCGTAAAATTCTTATTTGCCAATTTTTTATCATGATTAATCATATCACCTTTGAGCTTAGTGATCTCTTTTTCAAGACGACTTGCTTCATTGTCAATATCAATAACATTTTCCAGAGGGATAATAATAACTGCCTCATCGATAACATCATGCACGGAACACTTTGGAACATCTCCATGAAGGATCCCCAAAGAGGATAATCTTGCAAGTGAAACAAGAATATTCCTATGTGTCTCCAATCTTGCTTTACTACCCTCACTAGCTCCTTTTAAAAGCAAAGGAATATTTGCACCTGGTGAAATATTTAATTCTGAGCGTATCGTACGAATTTGAGAGACCAAACGGACAACCCAGTCCATTTCAGCTTCAACTTTTTTATCAATTAGACTTTCAGGTAATTCGGGCCATGGTTCTAAAATCATACTTTTATTCACATCATATTGTGATTTCCACAATTCTTCTGTTATGAAAGGCATGACTGGGTGTAGCAAATGCAAAATCTGGTTCAAAGCCCACGCCATCGTTGCACGGGTTTCACTCTTTTTTTCTTCATTCTTATCTTGGAATATGGACTTTGAAAACTCTAAATACCAGTCACAAAAAGTTCCCCACGTAAATTGGTAAAGAGTATTTGCAACATCATTAAAGCGATATGTTTCTATGGCTAAAGCCGTTACTTTTGCCGCTACAACTGTTTTACCTACAATCCATTTATTTATTGTTAGCTTACATTTTTCAGGTTCAAAAGTTTTATCTGATACGCACCCATTTAATTCAGCAAAACGCGCAGCATTCCATAACTTTGTACAAAAGTTACGATATCCCTCAACCCTTGACTCTGACATTTTTACATCACGCCCTTGAGCTGCAAATGCAGACAAAGTAAAACGCAAAGCATCTGCGCCATACTTATCCACAAGATTTAACGGATCAATCACGTTGCCCTTAGATTTTGACATCTTTTGACCATTTTCATCACGCACTAGTGCATGGATGTAAACAGTATGAAATGGTACATCGTTCAAAAAATGCATACTAAACATCATCATTCGGGCTACCCAAAAGAAAATAATATCGAAGCCAGTAACTAACACATCTGTTGGATAATATCGGGTTACCTCCGGTGTCTCTTCAGGCCAGCCCAATGTAGAGAATGGCCAAAGGGCTGACGAAAACCAAGTATCTAAAACGTCCTCATCTCTTTCTAGTTCAACACTTTTGCCATAGTGCTTATCAGCAGCAGATTTAGCTAAATCTTCATTAAGCTCGACAAATACTGTTCCATCTGGGCCATACCAAGCAGGTATCTGATGTCCCCACCAAATTTGACGTGAGATACACCATGGTTGAATATTACGCATCCATTCAAAATAGGTTTTCTCCCAATTCTTTGGAACAAAATTAGTTTTTCCCTGCTCTACTGCTTTAATTGCAGGTCTCGCCATTGTTTGCGCATCAACAAACCACTGATCAGTTAGCCAAGGCTCTATAACAACACCAGATCTATCTCCATAAGGGACTGTCATCAAGTTTTCTTCCGTTTTCTCAAACAGATCTAGTCTTTTGATTTCAGCTATAACTTTGTCACGCGCTTCAAAACGATCAAGTCCTTGCATATGATTTGGTACTTTTTCATTCATATGTGCATCTTGATCAAAAATATTAATCACTTCTAAGCCATGCCGTCGTCCAACCTCAAAGTCATTAAAATCATGAGCTGGGGTGATCTTAACCGCTCCGGATCCCTTATCAGGATCCGCATATTCATCACCAACAATAGGGATCCTACGACCAACAATAGGTAAGATGCAGTTGCTACCAATCAAATCATTAAAACGCTTATCCTCAGGATGTACAGCCACCCCAGTATCGCCCAGCATAGTCTCTGGTCGTGTTGTTCCTACTGATATAAACTCGCCTTTTCGTCCTTCAACTGGATATCTGAAGTACCACATGGTACCATTAACTTCGCGTTGCTCTACCTCAAGATCAGAGATTGCTGTGTGCAATAAAGGGTCCCAGTTAACCAACCGCTGGTCTCGATAAATCAGGTTTTGCTTGTAAAGTTCTACAAATACCTTTTGAACGGCGGCTGATAACCCATCATCCATAGTGAAACGCTCGCGGTTCCAGTCACACGAAGCGCCAAGCCTTCGTAATTGCTCGGTAATAGAGCCACCAGACTCACTTTTCCATTTCCATATACGTTCAATGAATTTTTTTCGACCAAGATCATGTCGCGTTAGATTTTCGTTTTCTAATTGGCGTTCAACCACCATTTGTGTTGCAATACCTGCATGGTCAGTACCTGGTTGCCAGAGCACATCTAAACCCTTCATACGTTTATAACGAATCATGATATCCTGAAGAGTAACATTTAGGGCGTGGCCCATATGCAGGCTACCGGTTACATTCGGTGGTGGTATGACAATAGTATAGGTCTCCGCATTTGTACGCACACCACAGTCAAAAGAGCCATTATTTTCCCAATCCTCGTAAAGTTTTTTTTCTACCTTGGAATGATTGTGAAACTTTTCCAACATTGCTCGTGCTCTTTGTTTTTTGATTTTGGTTTATTTACAGTCAAAAATATAACAAAAATGGGATGCAGAAAACCTTGATGGTTTGCGAATTCCCATTTTTTAGACTTGGAAAAAGTGGCTTATAGCTCCTCGAACATTTCTGCTCGGTTAACCATTTTATCGATTTCCTTTTTGACAAGACGTTCGATCAGATAAGGCAGGTTACGGTCAAGCCACTCCCGCAGAAGTGGGCGCAGCATTTCACGAACCATACCTTCAAGTGTCACATCTTTGTCACCAAGGCCCAACTCCCTACGTTCCATGATTGCACGAGCTAGTTCTCCAAGCACATCTGAGGATGTTTGAGTGGTTCGCCCTGACATCAATTCATCAGCAGGAGCAATCATTGCCTCTGTTAACTCTAGTACATCATCCTCACCAGAAAGTGGTAGTGGTGGCGGTGTAAAATTTTCTGTTTCTGTTGGATTTTGAATAGGGTTCTGTTCCGATTTGGTTAAGTCAATCTCAGAGTCAGGCTCATCCGTCCCAGTGCCGGCAGCCGTCTCAATTACTTCTTCAGATTCTTCTTCAGTCACATCCACCTTGGGATCATTTGTTGTTTCACTTGCGGCCTCATCATCCTCTTCGGAAATAACCCGACGAATATTTGCCAGAATATCATCCATTGAAGTTTCATCTTTTTCCTCATCCTGACCTTCTTCGCTCATCTTTTTATCACCCGATTGAAGAGCCCCCCATTAATACTAACAATTTGTCTCTACGAATCTTGTCAAACGATTCGTTTTTAGACTAATTCAGAAGCGTCATCAACACCACCCGCAAAGCAGTATCTTTAAATATATAATTATACTGGCTAAAGTTCTTTATTTTTCGTTACCAAAACTTTTTTATTTTTAATCAATTTCAGCGATGCTACCACCAAATAATTTTAAGCGAACGTCATTATAATGCTCTAGCGCATTATATGCGACAACTGGCAAGGCTATCTGAGTTGCTGTCAATTCTCCAATTGCACTTTTCAGTTCAAATTTTGCAATAGTCTCGTCACGTTTGGCAGTAACGATACTAACCTTAGCATCAAGAAGTTCCTGTTCCGCATCGAGCACATCAAGAACGGTTCGAGATCCTACTGATGCTTCACGCTGTACACCCTCCAGAGCAACTTCGCTAGCTTTAATTTGAACATTTATAGAATCAATCCTAGCACGACTTGTTTGAAGTGTTTGCCATGCTCGGGTTGTGGATTCTGTTATTTTACGACGGGCAATATCTATTTCCTTCATTTTTCTTGATGCAGTATGGCGGGCAGAGCGCAGACGGGAATAAACAGAGCCAGAACCATAAAGTGGCATACTTAAAGTTAATTTTGCTGAGTAAGTTTCCAGACTCGTTTTTAGGCCTGATGCATTAAGAGATCTGGATGCAGTGCCAGTTAAATCTATAGAAGGTAATAACTCACTTTTTACAGTATGAACATTATTCTCTGAAGCAAGCTGATTGAATTCGGCACCTACAACATCTGGGTTTTGTGCAAGAGCTAATCTAATTGCTTCATCTTCACTTGAGGGCAGGTCAAATTCTACATCAGGGCTACTTAGATTAACTGGTGCCTTGCCAATAACATTTTGATATGTCGCTCTGGCAGATACCAAATCACCTTCTGCCTGAATTCTGTCAGCTGTCGTCTTTGCTAAACGCGCCTCAGCCTGATTAACATCTGTGCGGGTAATTTCCCCAACTTGAAAACGATCTGACGTCGCCTCAAGCTGACGTTTCAAGACCGCCTCATTATTGATTCTAAGTTCTAAAACCGCCGAGGAGAGAAAAACATCCATATAAGCTTTGACTGCATCTAATAGTACTTTCTGTTCAACACCCAGCAAGGCCGCTCTCCCTGCCAGCACAGCGTTTTCGGCAGAATCAATTGCAGCCAGAGTTTTTCCACCGCTATATAAAGACTGAGTTAATGTCAATGAAGCTGAATGCGGGTTGAAATGCAATTTACTCTCAGTTCGAGTACTTAATGTGGTCTCACTTTTCCCACTAGAGCCGGTGGCTGTCAAGCTAGGTCGCCATTCTGAAATAGCTTGAGGCACGCCCTCATCCGTTGCTCGTAACTCAGCACGCTTGGCCAGCAACGAGGGGTTGCTCTCATAGGCAATACCGAGAGCCTCTCTGAGGCTCTCGGCTTGAACTGGCTGTGTAAAAACAAAAGCAACAAAAATGCCCAAAATTAATGGTAATTGTTGTGGCCGTACGAACATCAGCAACTCCGAAAAAAGAAAACTTAAAAAAAGAATTTAAAAAGAAAAGGTAGTCTCTTTCTCAAAACCTAGCAATGTTGGTGTCCCCGCATCAAAAATTTCTTGAGTAGTTATTACATTACCATGACTTGTAACCAAAGTGCCCTTCCCATAAGCGCCAACTCCAACAACTGAAACCAAACGCCCACCATCACTAAGCTGATCATAAAAGCAAGCAGGAATCTCAGCTACTGCACCGTTAATTAAGATTATGTCATAAGGTGCTTGGCGTGCATAACCTTTCTCAAGTTCACCCTCAACTATGGCAACAGTATCAATAAACAATTCCGTAAGTGTATCATTAGCACGTTTCAGAAGAGTTTTGTTGATTTCTAGGGCAACAACTGTACCAGCGAGGTATGACAAGACAGCAGCTTCATACCCTGAGCCACAGCCTATCAAAAGCGCAACATCATCTGAACAAATCTCAGCAGCTTCAAGTAAACGGGCCAGAACCCAAGCTTCCATGAGGTAACGCCCTCCACCAATATTAATTGCTTCGTCTACGTAAGCGACACCCTGCATAGATTTGGGCACAAACTTTTCTCTTGGAAGTACATTTAGGGCATCCATAAGAACCGTATCCGTGACTCTATTAGGTCTTAGCTGACTCTCTACCATATTTTGCCTTGCTGAAGAGAAATCCATGTTAGCTCCCTAAAAAAGATCAAAATAAAAAATAATAACCTAAAGTCTAAGATATCAGTGCTAAACGTTATGCTCAAGCGCCTTTGTAATTAAGTAAGCATTCTTTGTTTTCCATTAAAATATAAACATTATTCTTCAAGATCTGAACACTTCTTGACCGACTTATGCTATGAGTCTAGATTTCCAAATATTTATAGTTAAATTTATTTAACGATGAATTAAGCTCGCGCACAAAACGCCACTATTTCCCGCGGGCTTGGCGTAGAAAGAATCGGCGCGGTGGCGGAGTGGCTACGCAGCGGCCTGCAAAGCCGTCTACACCGGTTCGATTCCGGTCCGCGCCTCCAAAGTATTGATCCGGCTTAGTTCAGTTGGTAGAACGGTGGACTGTTAATCCATATGTCGCAGGTTCGAGTCCTGCAGCCGGAGCCAACAAAAACAGGGTCTCACCCAACAAAAGTTGAGACCCTGTTACTTTTTTTCGTTATTAAATATTGGATATATATAAAATCTATTTCATTTAAATTTATATTTGAATATTATAATAATCGTATTTTGGATTATTATTTTAATTTTACAAAGATCTTGTAATGCTTTGTTTGTTGAGAATGCCAGCAGTTGAGGCTTTTCGATTTTCATCGGCTTCCGTTGCAATGCCATTGGGTCTTGCATATCTCGCAGGAACTTTGGAGCACCGTGGGGTCCCATTCAACGTTCTTGATTGCGTTATGGAATCACCTACGACTAAACAACGTTATCATAAAGGCTACCTTGTTGGCCTACCAATCGAAAAAATTCCAGAACGCATTCCACAAAACACGTCAATTGTTGGTATAAGTATTATTTTCACCCACGAATGGCCAGCTGCAGTTAGGTTAATTGACCTAATTCGTGAAGCTCGTCCTGAAATAACTATAATTTGCGGTGGAGAACACATTACATCTATGCCGGAATTTTCTATGGCTACATCCAAAGCAGATTTTTTAGTTTTGGGTGAGGGAGAAGAAATTCTGATTGATCTCCTAAACTCTATTGAGAGCGGTAAGCCTGTGAATAATATTGACGGGATTGTATACCGTGAAGAAGGAAAAATTATTTCCAATAAGAGACGTGCACGCCGAACTGACTTAGATGACATACCAAAACCAGCATGGCATAGGTTTGATGTAGAAGCATACAGCAAGAACAAATTTGTCGGGGGTATGGATGTACCGTACATAACCGTTCCCATGCTCGCTACACGAGGTTGCCCTTATCAATGCACGTTCTGCTCCTCACCTAACATGTGGACGACACGTTGGATAGCTCGCAGTCCCAGGCTTGTGGTGGATGAGATGGAATATTATATAAAAAAATTCGGGGCTCGAAATTTTCCTTTTCAAGACCTTACTGCAATTATAAAAAAAGATTGGATTATTGAAATTTGCAAGGAAATACTTGATCGTGGTCTAAACATCACTTGGCAATTACCTACCGGAACTCGCTCAGAGGCCATCGATCTCGAAGTTGCCAAACTCCTAAAAAAAAGTGGCCAAATTTCAATGACCTATGCTCCAGAGTCTGGATCTGATCGTACCCGTCAGTACATTAAGAAGAAAGTCCGTTCAGATCGCCTTGTTGAGAGTCTTAAGGCTTGCGCTGAAGCAGATTTGAATGTCGCAGCAAATGTAATCATAGGTTTTCCTCACGAAACAGATGAATACGTTGCTGAAAATCTACCATTCGCTCGACGGCTCAAAAAAGCAGGTTGTGAGGACTTGGTTGCCCATTATTACATGGCCCTTCCAGGCACGGAAATTTTTAATAGTTTGTATGATGCCGGAAATTTGAAAGTTAATGGTGCCTACTTTCGCCATATTTTAGCATCTGTGAGCTTGTGGCCTGGTCTTCTTTTTAATGATGGCCGTATTAGCAAGCTGAAATTACTTGTGTGGAAATTGAGAATATCTTTAGTTTTTTACGCCGCAAGCGGACCACGTAAAGGCCAGGGCGGGTTGTTCTCAACTTTTTCAAAAATGATTTCAGGATTGACCACACGTGAGCACTCTTCACGTTTGCAAACTGCAATCCGCCACCTTATTGCAAGTGGCTTCCACACTATTAAAGTACAGTTTACCAATGGCTGGTTACCACGTTGTGAGGAGGCACGTTTTTTTGAGAATTGGCCCGCAATTTTTGATGATATCCGTCGCCAACTTTTGACAAGCAATGTTGTTGAACAAGCTCAAACTGATACTACAGAAATTCATAAGATTAGTGTAGTTCCAAAACTTCGCCAAGACCATGAATCAACGCGTATTCTAAATAATCCCAACGTTTGATTAACATGCTAAACTTATTAAATTGCTTGACTATTTGAAATTAGGCGTACTGCAATCTTTTGTAATTTTTACTTCTAAAAACCCTTAAACAAGGACACGTTGTTGTTCCAAAAATTTATGACAGTTCCTATCATCTACTTTTTGTACTAAGTCAGATGTGGGGATTATATGCCCATTGCAATAGTGCTTGACGTTGCCTAGGACGGCAGGAAAAATCTCCAGGTTCACAATTATTTATGATTTGGGCTTCATGACGTCTGAAAGCTCTCCATCTCTTAATCTGGAGCTGGTCAATGTCAGGAAGTCTCCTCCCCAAGTAGTAACGACAATACCATTGAAACCAACCTCGAGGATCGGGGCCAATGATCCATCCTTTGAGTTCCCAAAACTTCAGGGATTGTCGACTTTTCACAGAAAAATAATTCAAGCTTGGATTTGGGTGATTACTAATTTTTGCAGAGTTAAACCAATCAGACGGAAACTCTTCTTGACAATCATTACAATATTTTCCCTCAAAAACACCCATATGGAGCATTTCTTTTGGGGTCAAATAGGGCTCAAAACCAGAGGCGTAGTTACACGCTGTCTGTTCAGAAATCACATACTCATATGAGTGTTGCATGCGATCATTAACACTAACTTTATCGCCGACTACATACATCTAGGGACGTTTCACATTCCTGAGAGATATTGTGCGACTCTGGGTATAAGTCCGGTAAATTTCAGCGGTGCTTCGCTTGCTATCAGACAAATACAAGGTTGATTGCTGCTCACTATTGGTTGGTGTTCAATATCATCATCTAAATCAACAACGTCACCAACGCCAAAGCACCCAACATCATCACTAAAAGAACCCTTGAGAACTTGTGTTAACTCTGTGCCTTCATGCCCGTGTTGAGGGATCTTTATGCCAGGCGAAATATTCAACATACACAATGTACCACCATCAGTTTTGAGGTCTGGAATAGCACAATATTTGATCCCAGGGACTAATAGTTTCCATTTAATATCATCAAAATTATCAGGTATGAAATTTTGTAATGGCATAGGTATCATAGATGTATCTTTTTCAACAAAATTGTCTGTTTTCAAAGAAAAGACTGAGGCAGTGCTGAGGGCAGAACCATCAAATTGATCTTGTTCTTCTTGGTCTAATTTAGCCAAAGTACTTTGGAGGGCACCAACAGACATGGCCTCTGGCTCCGAATTGTCCAATAATATACCACCCAGTTCCTCCATTCTAGTTTTACGTTCAAAGCAAATGGGGCACAAAGAAATATGGCTTGCAGCTACTAGTGACATGGCTTCACTTAGAGAGCCTGACACATATGCACTTAGTGTAGCGTCAGATAGATGGTGTTGAATGGTCATGCCGTTTCTTTCCTTTCTAAATGCACACTATCTCTGAGACGAGCAAACGCAAGCCGTATTCTCGATTTTACTGTTCCTAATGGTATTTTAAGCTTCTGTGCAATCTCACTATGACTTAGGCCTTCATAAAACGACAAGCGTATGATGTTAGCTTGGTCAAGAGGGAGGTCAGTTAGTGCTAGAGCTAAACGCTGAAACTCTTGCTCTTTGTTAATTTTAAGTTCTGCATCTTCTTGGTCATCTTCAATACTTGTCAAATCAAAGTCAGCGTCAAAAAAATGTTTTTGTTTACGCAACATGTCAATGCGCATGTTTCGAGCAATTCGAAATATCCAAGTGCTAGCTGCCGCTTTCTTCGGGTCGTACAATTGTGCTTTTCTCCACACCTGCAATAAAGTCTGTTGCGACAACTCTTCTGCCATTTCTTCTGCACAACCTAATTTTAACATGTAGGATTTAACTCGGGGTGCAAAATACCCAAAGACTTTAGCGAATGAAGTTTTATCTTTGTATAAGCTTACATTCGATAAAAGTTCTGAATAATTGAGTTTATCCCCAACCTCTTCGACTGATTTATTCTGTTCTTTTACATTTTTTGGTTTGTAAATTTTACTCAATTTTGTTTTACCATTAAAATATACGTAATTGTATTGATATTGGATCAAACTTCACGATGCTTTAGCACTTGTAATTTTTTAAAAGCAACAAAAACAAAAACCCACATGCATTAGATCATCTGCTAACGGCAAGTGATCTGACCTCAATTTATTATCGTAAGTTTAATACTGAGAGTTATCAACTTGCAAACTAACAAATTAAAGCATTCACTTAGAGTTGGAATAGTAGGTACTGGTATTGCTGGGATGTCTGCCGCTTGGCTGTTGTCGAAGAAACATGATGTGACAGTTTTTGAGATGGAAAATCGTGTAGGAGGACACTCCAACACAGTAGATATTGACGGACTTGGCATAGACACAGGTTTCATCGTCTACAATGCTAAAAATTATCCAAACCTAACTGCTCTTTTTGATTACCTTGGGGTTGCAAGTCAGCCAACACAAATGTCTTTCGGCGTTTCAGTTGATCAAGGTAAATTTGAATATTCTGGTGGCAGTATACCTGGACTATTTGCCCGAAAATCAAATTTATTTCGCCCCCGATTTTGGAGAATGACTAGAGACATATTGCGCTTTTACAATGATGCCAAACTGATTCTAACAAGTGACGTAAATAACGACCTCACGGTTGGTCAATATTTACATGAACAGGGTTATTCTAAATCCTTCACACATGATCATTTGTTACCAATGGGAGCAGCAATTTGGTCTACCCCAATAGACAAAATGCTTGAATATCCACTCATGGCATTCCTTGAATTTTGCGACAATCATGGTCTTTTGCAGTTTAGAGAAAGACCTGAATGGCGAACTGTAATTGGTGGGAGTAGAGAATACATAAAACACCTGGTCAAAGATTATTACAAAAAAATAAAAATAGATAGGGCTGTTAAGCAAGTATGGAGTGACACCAGTGGCGCTTACATAATGGATTATAAAGACAATATATTTAATTTTGATCAAGTTGTGATGGCAACTCACGCCGACCAAACACTAAAAATTCTCAAAACACCAAGCTCAGTTGAGTTAAATGTTTTAGGCTCTTTCTCCTATCAAACTAACGAAGCAATCTTGCATACAGACCCTACTCTGATGCCCAACAGTAAAAAAGCTTGGTCAAGCTGGAATTACCTAAACACGCGTACCAAAGGTCAAAACAACGTTTGCGTCACATATTGGATGAATAAATTACAGGATCTTAAAACAAAAACTAATTATTTTGTCACACTCAACCCCACAAAACAAATTAAACAAGACAAAATTCTTCGTCGCTTTACATATCAGCATCCCGTGTTCAACAATAAGACTAGAATCGCACAGAGAAACTTGTGGAACCTTCAAGGGAAAAAACTTTTTTGGTTTTGCGGAAGTTATTTTGGTCATGGATTCCATGAAGATGGATTACAATCAGGCTTGGCAGTAGCTGAAGAGCTTGGTGGCTTCAGCCGTCCTTGGTCGGTGAAAAATCAAAATGGAAGGATCTATCTACCTGAAAACTGGCCTAATTATGAAACCAAGGAAGCTGGTTGAGATGTCTAAATTATGCAGCACCGTATACGAGGGAAGAGTATTTCACCAAAGACTCCGTCCAACAAAACACCGCCTATCCTACAAAGTCTTTAGTTTATTACTTGACCTTGATGAATTACCTGACCTTCATTATCGATTGAAGTTATTTAGCTACAATCAATTCAATCTGTTCTCTTTTTGGGATAAAGATTTCGGCTCAGGCATTGAAGAGCCACTCGTCCAGTATGTTCGTAAAATTCTTTGCAAATTTGGTTACAACCTGTCCAATGGCTCAATTAAATTATTATGTTACCCTCGGATCTTCGGATATGTTTTTAATCCACTAAGTGTATACTACTGTTATGATTCCTCAAATATACTCAGAGTGATCATTTGTGAGGTCAGTAATACCTTCAACGAGCGACACAGCTATTTTATTAAAGTTGGACACAAAGAGGGCCAAAATAAAGTTTTCTCCTGCAAAAAAAAATTTTATGTGTCACCTTTCATGGACATGGAGTCAACCTACCATTTTCATATCTCCCCGCCAAGTGACCGACTGACGGTATTTATTGATCAACATGATGATAAAGGACCATTGTTGAAAGCTAGTTTTTCAGGATTCTCAGAAGATCTATCTGATAAAACACTATTTTATCTCTTACTAAAATACCCTTTAATGACTGTCAAAGTAATTGGCGGTATACACTGGGAGGCAATAAGACTATGGAATAAGGGATTAAAAATATTTAGCCGACCCGTTCCACCTCAGGAACCAATCACCCTTGTAAATAAACATTTAACAAAAACTAAAAAATGACTGATAACTATGTTGACTTCCACTTGAAAAAAGAACTTCCTGGCAAAAAAAAGTTATGGCTCAAGATGTTTCCTAAATATTTCTCTGACATCAAAGGTGGTCAGCTAACACTGATACTGCCAGACGGTGATGTGGCTAAGTTTGGGCAGGGGAAAGCTGGTAGTCTTCAAGCTTTGATCAAGTTAAATTCATACCGACCTCTCTCAATCCTTTTTGCAAAGGGTGATTTAGCCTTTGCAGAGTCCTATTTAAAAGGTGAATGGGAAAGCCCTGATTTAACAGCTCTGTTTGAGTTTGGTCTTGTTATGGAGACCAAATTAAAAATAAGTTCATCTAATAGCCTAGTTTTAAAAATAATAAATCGTTTGCTACATGTTTTGAATCGCAACTCTAAAAATGGCTCCCGCCGCAATATTGCTTTTCATTATGATCTTGGAAACAACTTTTACAAACATTGGCTAGATAAAACAATGACTTATTCCTCTGCGCTTTTCAATAGCCCCACAGAAAGCTTGGAACAGGCACAACTGAATAAATATAGTGCCATTGAAGAATTACTTGATGCCACTAAAAAAGACCGAATTTTAGAAATTGGATGTGGCTGGGGTGGCTTTTCGGAATATATTGTAAAATCAAAAGGGTCGAGAATTGAAGGCCTGACACTCTCAAAACAGCAACTTGAATTCGCTAACTCACGGTACAAAAACCTAGGGATCGCAGAGCATGCTTCAGCTTCTTATACAGATTATAGAGATAGCAAAGGGCAATATGATAAGATTGTATCAATAGAGATGTTTGAGGCTGTTGGAGAAGATAACTGGGACATCTACTTTAAAACAATTCATGATAGACTGGTACCGAGTGGAACAGCTGTACTCCAAATAATAACAATCGATAATGAGCGTTTTCATTCTTACAGAAAGAATACAGATTTCATCCAACGTTATATTTTCCCTGGTGGGATGTTACCAAGCTTGGAAGCCTTGCAAAGAGCGATATCAAGAAATAATTTAAAGATTCAATACACAAATTTTTTTGGGACATCCTATGCGCGAACTTGCGCTATGTGGAATGAACGGTTTCAAACCGCATGGCCCGAAATAGAGAATCTCGGGTATTCAAAACGCTTTAAGCGTATGTGGGAATATTATCTATCTTACTGTGAAGCGGGTTTTAAAGCAGGGAGTATTAATGTTGGCTTATACAAAGTTACAAAAGCTGCATAGATATCTTTACGCTCTACCTGCTTTTGTTTTAGCACTACCCACAATTCCAGTTTTCATATTATTGCCAACTTTTTACGCTGAAACAATGGGTCTTGGATTAGCTACAGTAGGTGCAATATTCTTTGGCCTCCGACTTCTAGATGTAATTAGTGACCCTATACTTGGCTATATCTCTGACCAAGTTCCTTCGCAGTATGGAAGACGCAAATTACCAATGGCAATTGGCGCAGTCATCGGAGCTCCAGCATTAATAATGCTATTCTCTCCAACTCCCGGTGTTTCTCAGACCTATTTAATAGGCTGGGGTGCATTACTCTATTTGGCTTGGACCGCTGTACAAATCCCTTACATTGCCTGGGCTGTTGAACTTGAGAATGACTATGTTGCACGTGCTGACCTCAATGGCTTTAGAGAAGGTGCTGGTTTACTGGGCATTATGGCAACAGGGGCTGCCGGCGTTTTACTAGTTTCGTATGCAGAACAACAGCGATTTCAAGTTTTATCTTGGGTGACAATTTTGTCGGGAATTTTTGCTTTTTTTTTAGCACTTCGGTTTGTTCCCAACGGGCGATCCGTCAGTGGCAACCAATCAAAAAGGTTATCTTTTCCCTGGCAGAACCGGCTTTTTTTAAGAGTTTTGACTGCGTGGTTCATCAATGGCCTAGCTAATGGACTTCCAGCTGTTTGCCTACCTTTATTCATGTCTCATATTTTGGATGCTTCAGATCAAGACCAGGCTGCATTACTGTTCATTTATTTTTTGTTCGCAGTAATTGGAATACCGATCTGGGTCTGGCTTTCAAGAATTCTTGCCAAACACACGGTTTGGTGCATGTCAATGACACTAGCCTGCGTTGTATTTTTGACAGTTCCCCTATTAAGTGCAGGAGACATATTCGCATTTGGACTTATTTGCGCTCTTACTGGACTTGCGTTAGGTAGTGATTTGACATTACCACCAGCAATACAGGCCGATTGTGCAGATTGGGATTGTTTAAGATTTCAGAAAGAACGCACCGGAACGTTGTTTGCTTATTGGAGTATGTCTACTAAACTTGCACTCGGCCTTGCTGTGGGAATTGCATTTCCAGTTCTATCATGGGTAGGGTTGGATGATCAAACTCAGACCGCCTCAATTCAATCAAAGACAACGCTCATAGTGATCTACGCTATAATTCCCATCGTATTCAAATCAATAGCTATCATGTTAATGAAAAATTTTCCCCTCGGATTAAAGCAACATCAAGCCATAAGTCATCGCTTAGAAAGCAGAATATGAAATTTTTTATTGGATCAATATTTATCACATTGTTACTGACTGGATGCAGCAGCATGAAACCGCAAAATTTCAAGGAGAGCCAACAAAAACTTAATTTGTTTGATTATTTTGAAGGCGCTACATCAGCCTGGGGAATATTTGAGGATAGATTTGGGAATATTCGCAGACAATTCCAAGTTGATATTAAAGGCACTATTGAGAATGACATACTAATATTGAATGAGAAATTTTTATATGACGATGGCGAAAAAGATCAAAGGATTTGGCGAATACGTAAAACAGGAGATCAAATTTTTGAGGGCACAGCCGATGATGTAATCGGTACTGCCAAAGGAATAGTACAAGGTAATGCCCTGCATTGGGAATATTTTTTAAACCTCAGAGTTGGAAAGAGAACTTACAAAGTACATTTCGATGATTGGATGTTTTTGCAACCCGATGGTGTATTGATAAACAAAGCAAGATTGAGCAAATTAGGTATTGAAATTGGTAATGTAATCCTTTTTTTTAAGAAACCATCAAACGACGCCTAATGTACCTTAGAACGGCACCAACGATCGGCAATTTTTCATAAAACTGCTCCGCTGCATCCCAATGATCAAAGTGATGGCATACCATACCACTTTCATCAAAACTGACTTCACTCATCCCTTCCACTTTCCACTTTTTTAAACCTTTAATCTCACCCTCAAACGACCATCGCAAAAACAAAGTTCTATCACTCCAAGCACGATGAGTGACTTTAAAATTTACATCTTTTACATCGATTAAAATTTTTTTAAGTAAGTGACGAAAAGAGTCAAGTCCGGTCAAATCATTAAATGGGTCTTTAAATTTAATATCAGCACTAACAAAGTTCTCAAGACTCTCTATTCGTTCTAAAGACAATTCCTCAAATAGACGTATGTAAAGTTCGCTGCTATTGATTATTTTCATGTTTTTCGAGCATTTTGCGAGCTAAGTAAAAATATAATCGATAAGGCATCATTTGTAATAATTTCATACGCCAAACAAAGGCTTTAGGAATGGCAATTTCAAATTTATCACTTTCAAGGCCGCGTCTAATCTCCAATGCTGCTTTTTCAGCACTTATTAAATGAGGCATTGAAAAATCATTTTTGTTGGTCAGAGCACTCTTTACAAAACCGGGACTAATAAGTTGTATTTTTACCGGGCTATTTTGCAATTCAGCACGAAGACTTTCACATAATGAAATTAGTGCAGCCTTGCTTGGACCATAAGCAGACGCATTCGGTAGGCCTACATACCCAGCTAACGAACCAACAACAGCTATACTTCCTCCAATTTTTTCCATCTTTGGCAGGACTGCACGAATACAATTTATTGTACCAAAATAATTAACTTCAAAAATTTGACGATGATCATCTTGTGTACAAGCGCTTGTCAATCCAGGCCAATAATCGCCAGCATTCAGCAGCGCAAGATCAATTGGTCCTATTTTGGACTGGGCCAATAATACCTCATCTTTATTCTTTATGTCACATACCACCATGCGGATTTTTGAAGTTAGATCGCAAACCCTTTGCAGACGTTCTTTATTTCGACCAGAAATCACAACGTCCCAACCATCAGAAGAAAAAGAAAGAGCTAAGGCCTTGCCAATTCCACTACCACCACCAGTGATCCAAACAGTACTCACAGCCCAGCATCACAGGTATTACAAATGTATTCGACGGTTGAACCATCCCGCGCTTTAAATTTAAGCCTTGACCAACGTCCGTTAGAGTCGTACCAAACTGACGTACCATTTAATTCACCTGTATAATCATACCTCGTGGCCAAAATAGTGCCACCTGTGGCAGGTATGCTCTCTTTTCCTCTATCGACTAGTTTAACTTGATCAATTCTTCCTGTAAGCGTATTTAAAACCCTGTCTCGGGTTAGCACATCCGAATTCCAATGATTTGTTGTAATTATTGGCCCACTAACCCAAAAAGTACCGGTTGGAGATATTACTTTTAATCCTTTTTTACCCATTGAAGCAGACACCTTAATTTGATCAGCGCCATCTTTTACGTTCACATCCAGATTTAACAACACCCCTCTCGACCATTTCTCTTCTGAGTTGTAATCAAATGAATAAATTGGAATACCTAGAATTTTAATTTTCAAGTTCATTTTTGACACAACAATCAAGTCAGTCCCTTCATTCAAAAAAGTTGTGACGTGAGTGCCAACGACCTCATCATTTCTGACAACATCAAATCCTATCTTGTAATCGAATTCATTAGTCGTTTTTGTCTGCGAATACACCGGTTTGGTAGAAATCAGACAAACAATTATAAATATTATATTATACAACTTTTTGCCCCTGATTCGTGTGTGCACGATTACAAGGTATCTTTTTCAAGATCTCAGATGAAAATTTTAATAAATCTCTTTCATTTCGGTTTTTAAGCACAAATTTAAACCTCTTTTATCACTAGTCAGATCTGTTTTGATTTTTATTACGTAGAATTTATAATTTGGTGTTGTTAGCTAAACAATTTTTTTTAAGATAATCTCTTTTATAAGGCTTAGTTTCTTTAAACTTGCATTCCATAATTTATATGAAGTTTTAAATATAGCAAAAATGCACAAACTACAATCTAGTGAATTATCAAAAAGTTAGTTGTATTACTATGAATTCCTCTGAAAATTTAGTTTCCTTTGGTAAAGGTTTGAATGTGACTGTTTTTGGTGCCACTGGTGGAATCGGGAAGGCCTTAACACATAATCTTTCAGAAAATAAAAATACAGAACGTGTATTTGCTATATCACGATCTCCAAATAAGCAGAACAACCATAAGGTAACTTCTTTGCAAGCCGACATAGAAAATGAAAATGACATCAAACGTGTTGCAGATTACCTCCGTTCAAACGTTGGAGAACTTCACATGGTTTTGGTTGCAACAGGCGTTTTGCATGTAAGAGATAAAATCAAACCAGAAAAGTCTTGGCGGGCTCTTGATGCTAATTCTCTAGAAACAATATTTAGGATCAATGCTTTTGGTCCTGCTTTAATTGCAAAGCATTTTTTACCTTTGCTTGCACGTAAAAGAAAATCTATTTTCGCAGCACTTTCGGCAAGGGTGGGAAGTATAGAGGATAATCACTTGGGAGGTTGGTATGCATATAGAGGATCAAAAGCTGCTCTTAATATGCTAATAAGGACACTTTCAATTGAACTTAACCGCCTCAACCCTCATGCAATTTGCGTAGGTTTACACCCTGGAACCGTTAATACGTCTCTTTCTAAGCCATATCAGGGATCTGTCCCAAAAAAAGATCTCTTTTCAGCACAACATAGTGCTGGCTATTTACTAAATGTAGTAAATAATCTGCAAAAAGAACACTCTGGACGAATATTTGCGTGGGATGGAAAACCCATACCTTTTTAATAATTATAATGATAATGAAATACACAGAACTAAAAGCAATTAAAGTTTTTTTTGATGGCCAATGCCCACTTTGTTGTCGGGAAATAAATTTCTATAAACAACAAGAGGGTGCAGACACCATCGATTGGATTGATATAACAAATGATGATCTCAGCACACTACCATCCGATGTTAACCAAGATGTTGCTATGTCCAGATTTCATGTGGTCACAGCAGAAGGTAATTTAGTATCTGGCGGGAAAGCTTTTTCAAGCCTCTGGTTATCGTTGCCAAAATTTGGGTGGGCTGGGCGATTATTTAAACACGGTCTTTTCGCTTTAATTTTGGAGGTAGCATATAGGGTATTTCTTTCCTGTCGCCCTCTGCTCCAACGCATTCTGAAGCTAATATTGAGACATAATAATTGCAATCTAACAACCAATCAAATTGAGAAATGATTATTCGCTTTGTTATCATATACCTGATAGTGCACATTAGTGGGGTCTCCATGGCAACAGAAATAGTAACAAAGTCCGCACATGATTTTACTTTTAAAACAATTGATGGGGAGAACTTACCGTTATCCTCATTTTCTGGAAAAGCCATTCTTATTGTAAACACGGCATCTCGTTGTGGCTTTACGAGGCAGTACTCGGCTTTACAAAGTTTATGGCAACGCTACGAAGGCAAAGGCCTCATCGTTCTTGGTGTCCCTTCTGATGACTTTGGTGGCCAGGAACCGGGAACAGAAACCGATATAAAAGAATTCTGTAAAGTTAATTTTAATATTAGTTTCCCTCTTACAAAAAAAACTAAGGTAAAGGGCTCATTTGCGCACCCCTTTTACCGATGGGCAGCTAAAGAACTTGGGATAGTGGCAAAACCAAGATGGAATTTTCACAAATACCTAGTTGATCCAGATGGACAACTAGCCAATTGGTTCTCAACACCAACTTCACCACTATCATCAAAAGTAATTAAAGCAATTGAGACCAATCTTCCCTAACAAAACCCCTTTCTTTACATACGCATATATTATATCCAATGCTTGTTTCAAAAGTGCTAACCAGCTACATTTCGGTAGTTTTCGCAATGAAGCGCAAATAGGAAGTTAAGAATGGAAAATATAAATCAATTTATATTTGAAGTTGGTGGTCATGGTGATTTACAAACCTTAAAATTGATGGAGGATGGACAAATCGTTGTCAAACTTGGTCAAGCAAAAATCCCATGGTTCTATAAAGGTGACTTACAACATAAGCCTTCTCAAGAAAAGTGGTCTGAATTTCTTGCCAAGTTGGACGCGATCGAGGTCTGGGATTGGGAAAAATCATATCACCGTACAGACATGTGTGATGGTTCAATGTGGGAACTATACTTATCGACAGGAGACAAAAGCATCAAAAGCTATGGCTCTGGATTGTTTCCAGAAAAATTTGATGAATTTAAGGCTGCTTTGGATCAATTACTATCTTAATAGAAAATAACTAGACCAGTTGCCCGTAAAGTATAAAACACTTAAAAATTGAAAGTTCTTGACTTCAGTCTCTGGCTTAGGCAGGGAAAATCGGCTAAAAATTCTCTATAGAGCGAGTTTTTGTTGTGTTGTCTTGTCTTATTTGTACGATTAAAATTGTAAAGACGTTAATAGAAGTGCGAACATTAAGTACCAGCGAAATTGAAATTAATAAGTTTTGCCAAACAAATAATTTAGATTCTGGGGATTCAATTATCAAATGAACGTGCCGGGCGCCAATGTCCAAACGAAAAACAATCCTGACGATACAAAAAGCGCTGAACTTCTTGAAGCGCACGCAGATATTCGGCAACTAAAGAAAACTGTTGAAGCCCTTCGTACCGAAATGGAAAGCGTTCACTTCAATAAAGATGAAGCCGTTCAAGAGGCAGTATCAGTATCTAATGATGAGTTAGTACAGTTAAGAAGTGCCATCGTTGCGTTACGCAATGAACTTGAAAATATGAAATTTCAACGTGAAGAAGCTGTTCAAAGCGCAGTTTTAGCCGCAAACGATGAAAATATTCAGCTAAAAAAAACAGCAGAAGCATTGCGCCAAAGCCTAGAAGATTTGCGTTTTGAAAAAGACAGAGAAATTCAACAAGCAGTCGCCAACGCCAGCGATGAGATCAAACAACTAAAAAAAAGTTCTATTACTTTACGTGAAGAGCTTGAAAACATGCGCTTTGCAAAAGACCAAGCTGTCCAAAGCGCCGTAATGGCAGCAAATGATGAAATCATTCAATTAAAGAAAACGACAGAGGCATTACGCCAAAGCCTAGAGGACTTGCGTTTTGAAAAAGACAGAGAAATTCAACAAGCAATTGCCACCTCTAGTGACGAAATCAAGCAGCTAAAAAAAAGCTCTATCTCTCTGCGCGAAGAGCTAGAAAATATGCGTTTTGCAAAAGATAAGGCTGTACAAGACGAGGTAACGCAATCTAGCGATGAAATTAAACAACTCAAAAGCACCATCCATGCGCAACGAGATGAGTTGGATAAAGTCACAATCAGCTACGAAGAGAAAATCCAAAAGCTAGAATACAATGCTCGTGACGAGCAAGCTCAACTTCACAAGATTATAAGCGAACTGAGGACCGCAATGGAGTCCAGTAAAAAGCTCTCTAAGAACTCCATAGCCATAGAAAAAGGTCAATAAAATGCGAAAGAAAGCTGTAACAACAAACAAGACTACTTTGCAAAAAAGAACATACGAACAGCGTATGGCCCAGGCTGAAATGCTTTTGGATGTTTCACGTAAAGTAGCCGCTATCGATTCCCTAGACGAAGTCCTGGGTGTTCTCATGGAAATGAGCACATATGAGTTGGGTGCGGAGAGAAGCTCACTATTTCTCAACGATCAACAATCAGGTGAACTATACACACGTTTTGCACAAGGCAACTTTCAGCGTGAAATTCGTATTATTAACGATAGCGGAATTGCAGGTTCCGTCTTCCAAAGTGGCAGAGGAAGAATCATCCATGATGCATATAAAGATAAGTCTTTTAACAGCTCCGTTGATGAACGAACTGGCTATACTACACGTAACATGATTTGCGTTCCCATCAAAACCGTTAAAAATGAAATCATTGGAGTTGCACAAGTCTTGAACAAAAAAAAGGGTCGCTTTACAAAAGAAGACCTCGGCTTATTGGAGGCTATAACCACTCAAGCATCAATAGCTTTGCAGAGCACGCAATTTGTCGAAAAAATGATAAAAACACGCGAAAAGGAAATGGAATTCCTTGACGTGGTCTCTGATGTAACTTCAGAAATTGACCTAGACACCATGTTAGCAAAGGTAATGCATGAAGCAACCCGCATGCTTCAGGCTGACCGATCTACACTTTTTTTAAGTGATGAAAAGACAAATGAATTGTTTTCCCGCATTGCCATGGGCGACTCAATAGGAGAAATTCGGCTGCCCAATCACCTAGGCATTGCAGGAACAGTATTTACAAGTGGAAAGACCGTCAATATTCCCTACGCATACGCAGATTTACGGTTCAACCCTGCCTTCGATAAAAAAACTGGGTACTTTACTAGGTCAATTTTGTGCGTTCCAATTATCAACAAAGATGGAAAGACCATTGGCGTTGTTCAGACTTTGAATAAACGCGGTGGCCCCTTTACGGAGGAGGACGAACAACGTCTCAAGGCTTTCACAGGTCAGGTAGCGATAGGCCTCGAAAATGCCAAATTATTTGATGACACTCAGAACTTAAAAAATTACAACGAAAGCATGCTGGAAAGTATGACAAACGCTGTCATAACAACCGATGAAGATGGCAAGATCATCACGTGCAATGCTGCCGGAGCAAAAATTTTTAAAATTTCAACAGAAGAAATTCTTGGCCAAAAAGTTGAAGAATTTTTTTCAGGTACCAATGCCTGGATTATGGAGAAAATAACCAAGGTTGATGAAACACTCGAGTCTGACATAGTAATGGATGCTGACATTGAAGTTAGAAATGACGAAGATGAAAATATAGAAAAGATGTCTGTGAACGTAACTTTTCTTCCTCTTGTCAACGCTGAACAAAAAAAACTTGGCTCTCTTGTTATGATTGAGGACATCAGTACTGAAAAACGTATGAAATCTACAATGTCACGTTACATGGATCCCGCCCTTGCTGATCAGATGATGTCAGGCAGTAGCGAAGCCGACATGATGGGTGGACAGGATACAATTGCTACTGTCCTTTTCTCGGACATTCGATCATTTACAACCATTACTGAGTCACTTGGTGCGCAAGGTACTGTCGAATTCCTGAACGAATATTTTGAAATCATGGTGGATTGTATAACCGCAGAAGGAGGAATGTTAGACAAGTTTATAGGGGATGCCATTATGGCCGCATTTGGCATTCCTATTCAGCACGATGATGACGAGGACCGTGGTCTACGGGCCGCTATTTCTATGATGACACGGCTGAATGAGCATAACATAATTAGACAAAAAAATGGTTTAATGGCTGTAGACCATGGCATGGGTTTAAATACTGGAAAAATTGTAGCTGGTAACATTGGCAGCCAAAAGCGAATGGATTATACAATGATCGGTGATGGCGTGAATCTTGCCGCACGACTTGAAAGTGCTTGCAAACAATATTCTGCACACATCCTAATTAGCGAATATACCATTGCAAACTTAAAAGGCACTTACCGCACTCGTTATATCGATGATGTAGTAGTTAAGGGCAAAACTAAACCAGTTGGTGTATACGAAGTCTTAGACTACCATACAGAAGAAACCTTTCCCAACCTCATGGACAACGTAAATTATTTCAACGAAGGTCGCCGTCATTACAGGGAAGGTAACTGGGACAGGGCTATAAAATCTTTTCAAGAAGCGCTTAAAGGTAACCCAAACGACAACCTTGCTAAAACGTACATTGAAGAACGTTGTAAATATCTAAAAAAGAAAAAACCTAAAGATTGGAATGGCGTCTGGGTCATGACTTCAAAATAAACAAAAAATTATGGATTAGGATTTTTGGAATTAGTGGAAAGGTAATATTAAAAGTTAAAATCTAATCAAACCTTTAATTACATAAACCTATCAGAACTACTCTGCTCTATAGGTAAGCCATCTGCCTTCCATTCTGGGTAGCCACTTTCTAAACGTCTTGCATTGATACCATTATTCCTGAGTAAAAGAACCGCCTCATATGCAAATACACAATAAGCACCACGGCAATAAGCAATTACCTCTTGCTCTTCTGGTATCTCTGAAAGGCGAGCAGAGAGTTGTTGAATAGGAATGTTGATGGCGCCTGGAATATGAGCAATGTTAAATTCATCTTCCGTACGAACATCAAGAACTGTAACAGCACCTTGTTTCAAGCGTTCTGTCAATTCCTTTCGTGACAATGCCTCCAAATCATCGCATTTACTGAAGTAACCAGAAACTACTTCTTTGACTTCAGCAACGTGTTCTTCACTAGTGCGTTGCAAAGCTGATATTAGATCAATAACCGAATCACCGCTCAACCTACAAAACACAAACTTTCCAACCTTTCTGGAGCTCACCAAGCCAGCTTGACGAAGGCGCTTTAAATGCTGAGAGGTATTAGCTAAGGTTGAACCAAGAAGTTGGGCGAGAACGTCTATACTTCGCTCGCCCTGAGCTAAATGTTCGAGAATCTCTAAACGCTTGCTACTACCCAACGCACTAGCTACCTGGGCAAATTTATTAAATGCAATGTATTTTGGGTTGTTAATGGCCAACTTCAAATCTCTCAAACTTCAATGTTCGTAGCATATTTTACAATATAGTCTCATGATACACTTGGAACAACTTTGTTACTTTTTAAAACAATTTTTAAACTCAATTATTGTATAATATCAGTAAAATCAAATGTGGTGATTTATTTCTCGTATTTCAAATGATATGTTAAAATAATAAATTAAACAAATTGTTGGCATCAGGATCAAAATATGTTTTTCCTTATCAAAGTAGTGCTGTAAATGATTAAAAGAAAACGAAGTTTTACAAAATTGAAGTTATCATCTGGTAACCATTATAAAATTAAAATTTAAATTTCCTGCTAAATTGCCTAAATGTCATAAAAAAATGTTGGCATAATATTAAATAGGGCGGGCGTTGCTAATGTTATTAGACAGCAGAAAGGCCAGGAAAAAAGTAAAATAAACACAACATTGATACGTTTATAATGTTGATTGATAGGTGCTTATTTCTTTTTATCGAAAATCAAAAGGATTATCTAACTTGTAGTCATATCAAATAGGCGGTTTAAATCACAATCTAAATTGTTTTTTTTAAAAAAAAATTTTTTTTGTATCTGTAACAATTACGCAGATATATATTACGGCTATACTATTTAAAATTAACATGTCTACTAAAAACAGGATTAAATTCCAATGATACTAACTCAACGTTTCTGCCTAATGAGTGCCATAGGTCTAATATTTACCTTGGCCGTCCAGGCTTCACCGTTAAACGCTGAAATGTCCGGGGAAAAGGCTGAAGCCTTTATTTCAGGTTTGGCGGATCAAGCAATTGAAGCTATGACAATGCCTGATGTTTCTAAATCTGATCGCATAAAACGTTTTAAAGTCTTGTTGAATGAGAATTTTGCAATAAAAACAATTGCCCGCTATGTAATAGGTAGATACTGGAAAAGAGCGACTAAGGTTCAAAAAGAGGAATATCTTAGTTTGTTCCAAGAAATGTTAGCTACAACGTATGTTAATAGGTTCGCAGAGTATGCAGGAGAAAATCTTAAGGTTATTAAATCTACTGTGAGTAGTGATAAGGATGCGATTGTACACTCACAGATTGTTCGTGATGGAACACAACCGGTCAACGTCGATTGGCAAGTACGAAGCAAGGACAATGTTATTTTTAAAATTGTTGATATTAAAGTTGAGGGTGTAAGCCTTGGGAAAACCCAAAAATCAGAATTTTCTTCTGTAATCCGCCAGAACGGTGGCAAGGTTGAGGGCCTACTTGCAGTACTCCGCAAGCGGGTCAAATAAGTTTTAGGGTGACACCATGTCCCCAATTTTTGACACTGATTTCACCATAGAAGCAAAAAATGAAAACTTCCCGGTGGGTTCCTGTTTTCTATCTAAAAAGATACGTCCTCATATCAAAAGTTTCTACAATTTTGCACGTTTTGCTGACAATATTGCTGACCACCCCGAACTTAGCTCAAAAGAAAAGCTAAAACAACTTGACGGTTTTGAGGAAACACTAATGGGCAAGGGAGCCGGAGATCCCACTTTCCGAGAGGCTATAAATATGCATGAAAGTCTCAAAAAAAGTGGTGTATCATCCAAACATTGTCGGGATTTACTTTGCGCCTTCAAACAAGATGCAATCAAGTCCCGCTACCATGATTGGGCAGATTTAGAGGCCTATTGTGATTTATCAGCTGCGCCAGTTGGTCGCTACATGCTCGATCTACATGGCGAGCATAATATGACATATGAAAAGTCAGATTCCCTTTGTTTATCTTTGCAGATTATCAATCATCTACAAGATTGCAAAGATGATTATCAAACCCTAGACAGGGTTTACTTGCCTTTGAATTGGGTTAGTGAAGCCGGTCTCGATTTGGTTGATCTAAATGGAAAAAAAACAACGCCTGCTCTCAGACGTGTCTTAAATTGGATGCTTTTAGGGATTGGTGGGCATTTAAACTTTTCCAAATCCCTACCTAACAATTTGCAATCAGTCCCCCTTTCAATTGAAACTTCAATCATTTATCAGATAGCACTAAAACTTTTTAATAAAATTAAGCTAAATGATCCTCTTTCTAAACGAATAGAACTTTCAAAACCAGAATATGCTAGTTGCTCTATTACAGGCTTGACCAAGGGTCTTATTCACAGATGTTGATAACTAGCATCAAGGGGGACGAAGCGCAGGTTAAAGCAATGGTTTTGCGTTCAAAAAGTTCTTTTTATTGGGCGATGCGCTTGTTGCCACGTAAAAAACGAACTGCAATGTTCGCCATTTATGCTTTTTGCCGCGGAGTTGATGATATAGCTGATGAGTCATGTGCCGTGCCCTACAAGCGCACTCGCCTAGAAAAAAGACGAACAGAGATTATTATGGCTCTTGATGGTAATCCAAGAACATCACTGGATAGGCAACTTTTATTGGCAAAAAACCAATTTAATCTCAACAACTCTGACTTTCTAGATATCATCAAGGGTGTAGCTATGGACCTAAAAGATGAAAAAGCAGATGAACAAGTTCGTATCGAGAACATGAGTGAATTAACACTTTACTGTGATCGGGTAGCCGGAGCTGTTGGTAGGTTGTCAAACAGGGTATTTGAAGTAATGGGTGATGGTAGTGATAAACTAGCTAGCTCCCTAGGCAGAGCTCTCCAGATCACCAATATTTTGCGTGATTTGTTAGAAGATGCCGAAAATAATCGTCTTTACCTTCCGCAAGAAATCTTAAAAAAGCATGGCATCAAAAGATTTAACCCAAGAGAAGTTTTAGCTTCTCCTCTTATTACCAAAGTATGTAATGAAATTGCGGATGTGGCCAATAAAGACTTTCAAAATGCTGAGGCTATTCTAAAAAAATTTGAACGAAAAAAGATAAGACCTATCATCATCATGAAGAACATTTATCAGCTTACATTAAAAAGGCTAATGAAGCGCGGTTGGGTTGATTTGGAACAAACCGTCCGCCTTTCAAAAATCGAAAAAATATGGATTGTTTTAATTTCTGGAATAATAGTGCAGTGGAAGTACACATAATTGGTGCTGGCTTGTCTGGACTTGCTTGTGCTGTTCACCTTACAAAAAAGAATCTACCCATCACAATTTACGAAGCAACAGACCACGCTGGTGGGCGTTGCCGATCTTTTTTTGATAATGTGCTTGAACGAAAGATTGATAATGGGAATCACTTGATACTTTCAGGTAATCATCAAGCAAAAGCGTACATGCAAGCAATTAATTCTTTGGACAGCATGTTTCAACTGACGCAAGCTAGATTTCCTTTTCTTGATCTTAAAAATGGTGATCGTTGGTCGGTAAATACCAGTCGGAGGTTTCAGTTACCAGACAGTTCTGTGTTAGACTTGCCCTCAATCATCAAACTAGCTTGGGCTTCAGAAAGTTCAACTGTCGCAGAGATAATGAATACTTCTCGCCCTTTGTATAAAAAACTTTGGGAACCGCTATGCGTTTCTATTTTAAATACTGCTCCAGAAGATGCATCAGCATCCCTTTTATGGTCTGTTCTTAGACAAACATTTGGGCGTGGCGCAAAAGCATGTCGGCCTTGCATTGCTAAAAATGGCTTGAGCGAAAGCTTGATTGACCCCGCTCTAAAATTACTTGAGCAAAAAGGTGTATTCATTCTTTTCAATAAACGACTAAAATCCTTGTGCCTGAGAGATGGACGTGCAATCGCTCTAACTTTTGGCCGTGATAAAATATATCTTGGACCAAATGATATAGTAATTCTAGCCTTGCCTATCTCAGCTACCGGGGAATTACTTCCAGGAATGCGCTTCCCAGATCAACACAACAGTATTGTCAATGCCCACTTTATTTTGCCCAGAAAATACAAAAGTCACAATTTCTTGGGTTTAATTGGTGGTGTATCTCAATGGCTTTTTGTACGTCAAGATATTGCATCTGTGACAGTAAGCGCTGCTGATAAGTTGATAAAAAAGACAAATAAAAAAGTTGCCCATATTTTATGGCCTGAAGTGCTTAGGGCCCTAGATCTAAAAAAAGAAACTCTCCCACCATATCGCATTATTAAAGAAAAACATGCAACAATTGCTCAGACACCTGAACAGATACGGTTGAGGCCAAATGCACAAACTGAATGGTCTAATCTACTACTGGCTGGCGACTGGACCAATACAGGACTACCAGCAACAATTGAAGGGGCCATAACTTCTGGGCATAGAGCAGCAGAAGTAATCTGTCGACAACAAGAGCAAATATAACGATTTGATTTTTCTAATGCTAAATAATTTAAGCTACCCTATTGTAACAGTAATCAAGCTCTTCAATAAATATTTGTATCAATAATGATGATTTTGATTCTCTTGATCGAAAACCTCCATGTTTATCCTTCACCTTTTTATATTACTGGATATCAACAGGTTCTCTCAAAATCTCAGGTAGTTTAAAATAAATGTTTTCAGTAATGTCTGAAATTTCTTCCACTTTCAAATCCCCTAAAGTACCCAAATGTGAAAGTAGCTCCTCAACCAACACCTCAGGAGCAGAGGCCCCCGCAGTCACGCCAATAGAAGAAACTCCACTCAGCCAATCTTCATTAAAAGAGCTCACATCATCAATCAAATGACTTACAACCTGCATCTCAACTCCAATTTCCTTGAGCCTATTGGAGTTAGAACTATTTTGTGCGCCTACGACCAATAAGAGGTCAATACGTCCACAAAGATCACGAACAGACTGTTGTCGATTTTGGGTTGCATAACAAATATCTTTTAGATCAGGGCCCTGTATATCTGGGAAGCGCTCTCGTAGTGAATTAATGATGTTGCGAGTGTCATCAACACTCAGAGTTGTTTGTGTCACAAAAGCCAGTTTCTTGATGTTCTTTACCTGTAGGTTAAAAACATCCTCTCTACTTGAAACAACCTTCACTCCACCAGGAATGCGACCTCGTGTACCCTCAACCTCAGGATGGCCATTATGACCAATCATAATAACCTCTAGGCCTTGCTCTGCATGACGTCGTCCTTCCATATGAACCTTTGAAACAAGTGGACAAGTTGCATCAATGACAGGCAATTCACGCTCATTTGCTTCTTTTTCGATAGCGTCAGATACCCCATGAGCGCTAAATACCGTGACCGCCCCATCAGGAATGTCCCCCAGTTCCTTAACAAAGATTGCACCACGGGCGCGCAGATTTTCAATTACCCGCTTATTGTGCACTATTTCATGGCGTACATATACTGGAGCACCATATCGATCAATCGCTTTATTGACTATTTCTATAGCTCTCACAACGCCAGCACAAAATCCACGGGGACGGGCAAGTAAAATATTAAATTTGCGTTTCATTTAAATGTTAAACACCTCGTTTATAGCCTTAGGTCCCCTTAAATCAACAGCTTATAAAATACAACAGTACTATACCACCAACTATTTTTGTTCCAGCTACAAGATGTTTGATCTAATTGATGCATCTTATCGTATATATATTAATGTTTTAATCTTAGAGTAATTTTTTTTCAATCTATACAATCAATTCTGTGTATCCATAATCATTGACACAGAAATCTCATTCGTTAAAATTGTATAGATCGGTGCCCATAGAGGGCCGAAACTTAATATTCTTGACCTCTAAGGTGAGAATAAAGGTTATAATTATCCCGTACTACTGCTGAGTGCGGCAAATAAACGTATTGCTTCTTGAAGGAGGGTATGAACATGGCGAATGCAACTAATTTTCCAACAACGTCTGTAGACATTGGACTCACAAATTTTTTTAAAGAAGCTTGGTCTTATCCTATTTTGGGAAAAGACGAAGAATACATGCTTGCAAAAAGCTATGCTGAGCATGATGATACTGATGCTGCGCACAAACTAGTAACTTCTCACCTGCGCCTCGTGGCGAAAATAGCAATGGGTTACAGAGGTTATGGATTACCTGTTTCCGATCTTGTGTCTGAGGGTAGCATTGGTTTGATGAAAGCTGTAAAAAAGTTTGACCCTGAAAAAGGTTTCAGATTATCGACGTATGCTATCTGGTGGATTAAAGCCTCTATCACCGAGTATGTGCTACGTTCATGGTCAATGGTCAAACTTGGCACCATGGCAGCTCAAAAGAAGTTATTCTTCAGTCTACGTAAGACAAAAAGCCGACTCAACATACTTGATAACGGCGATTTAACTCCAGATCAATTGTCTCAACTATCTGAAGCTCTTGACGTTTCAGAAACTGAAATTAACACCATGAATCGTCGTCTTATGACACGCGACACTTCTTTAAATGCCCCCGTTTCACAAGAAGAGGAAGGTGAAGAATTTCAAGACACACTTGTCTCAGAAAACCCATCACCTGAAGCAGTAATTGCAGAAGGACAGGAACTTAATTTTCGTAGGGGTCTTTTGAAAGATGCCATGGCAGATTTGAATGATCGTGAAAAAGATATTATTACTGAGCGGCGATTGAAAGAAAACCCAATGACATTAGACGAACTTGGAGAACGATATGGCATAAGTCGAGAGCGTGTACGCCAGCTCGAAGCTCGTGCGTTTGAGAAAATCAGTGTTGCAATGACTCAAGCACAGTACAGCCTTGAAAATATGCATTAGATCAATGACTGATTTGTATGTATTTTACATGCACCGTAGGTGAAGTCAGGAGCGAATACATGGCATTCGAGGTATGCTTTTGGGGGGTGCGCGGAACAATTGCCTGTCCATCTATGTCACATGCAAGATACGGTGGCAATACTAGTTGTGTCCAACTAAGGCTAGATGACAGCGTTATCATATTCGATGCTGGAACTGGAATCCGTGAACTAGGTAATGATTTACAAAAACAAAAGACTCGTGAAGCTCATTTACTCATGAGCCATACCCATTGGGATCACATTAACGGTTTCCCTTTTTTTGCGCCTGGTTACGATTCGAATTGGTCATTCAAAATCATGGCTGGCCATTTAAGTGGTAGTGAAAGTGGCATAGAAGAAGTTCTTAATGCACAAATGGTTAGCCCCATGTTTCCTGTACCACTTGAAACTATGCAGGCAAAACTCAACTTCGAGGACTTCAAAGCCGGTGAACAATTTAAAATAGCCTCAAACGTAAACATCCGAACCGCACCTCTAAGACACCCTAATGGTGCAACAGGATATCGAGTAGAGTATAATGGAAAATCAGTTTGCTACATTACTGATACAGAACACATACCAGAAAAGCCTGATCAAAATATTCTTGAACTCATCGAGGACTCAGATTTAGTAATCTACGACTCCACATACACAGAAGAGGAATTTTTAACCAAGGCTGGCTGGGGACATTCAACTTGGAACGAAGGTCTATCACTCTGTCAGTCTGCAAACGTCAAGAAACTTGCAATTTTTCACCACGACCCTAATCACGATGATGACTTCATGGATGGTATTGAGGCTGAAGCCCTTTCAACATCAGAAAATTGCTTTGTTGCACGTGAAGGAATGATCATTAGCTTGGATTAACGTTTATTTTTTTTTAGGTATTTGAGTTGTTGAATTGACGGAAGTTTTTTTATTTTTTTCTTTTTCATCTTCTTGCTCACCCATTTTTTGTTTAACTAATCCATATTTAGCATCACCAAAAACTTGAGCACGCTCCTGTAGAGACATAGCAGTAGCAGTCATAACTATCCGCCGATTTTCTAGCTGATTCTCGACGATTGGGTTACCCTCTTTGTCTCTGTTGGGATACTTGGGGCGAGTATCAGCCAAGCCTGCGGCCTTCATACGACGGCGATCCATATCCAAAGATATAAAGTAGCGAACAATATTAGTAGCCCGCGCCGCTGAAAGCTCCCAGTTAGATGGGAATTTGGCAGTTCTAATAGGATCATCGTCAGTATGACCAGCAACCTCTATTTGATATGCCTTAAAGCGCGGTGCATTTAAAAGTTCAGCAATTTTTTGAAGCACAGGTAATGCTTGGGCCCTAAATTCTGCTGAACCTGATTTATAAAATGCCGCAGCAGCCATTTCGATTACTAGACTCCCATCCTCATCAGTTTCAACATCCACAACCTGATCAGCTTGCATTTCAACGATAACATCTTCTACAGCTTGCCTCATTAGTTCAACAGGTTGCTCTGCCTCATTTTCGCCCATACCTATTTCATTAGCAATACCAGCAGCAACAGCCTCAAATTTTGGAATATCAATTTTCGAAAAATTTAACAACATTACAAAGAAAGCCATCAGCAAAGTAACCATGTCAGCAAATGTTGCCATCCATGACTCGTCAGGGGCCTCTTCTGGTGGTTCTGGCTTTGGTGCCATTAGTTATTATTCCCTCACTTCTAGCGAGCTACTTTTTCATCTTATCAATATCAAAGTGAATGGCCGGATCTATAAAACTATTTAACTTATCTTGGATATAACGTGGACTTTTACGATCTGCCAGCATAACTAAACCCTCAAGAACTATATAGTTTCTGAATTTTATAATTTGCTCCCGCTGTTGAACTTTTGACGCTGCCGGCATAAAAATAACCCGAGCAAAGAATACGCCATAGAGTGTGGTGATCATAGCAACGGCCAAACCAGCGCCCAATTGAGATGGATCGCCTCCCATAGCACCCAACATAACAATGAGTCCAACAAGTGTTCCAACCATACCAAAAGCAGGTGCACCTGCACCCATATCCTTTATTATTGCTACAGGAACAGTATTGCGTCCGTATGTTGTCTCTACCGTATTGGTCAAAATTTCACGAACCTCGTCTCCTGTGTAGCCACTGATAACCATTTCAACGCCAAACTTCATGAAACGGTCTCCCTTAATGGCGCTCTTTGATTCTGACTCTAATGCAGGAGCACCGTTCTTTTGAACGGCGTAAGACCATTTTATTAGGCGACCAATTTCTGCCTTTAACATATCTCGCCCCATACTAGGCGCCCCAAATATTTTAAAGATCAATTTTATTGATAATATTACATAACGGGGTTCATAAGATATGAACATTGCAGACATTGTACCACCAAAAACCATTATAAAACTTGAAAGGCTGAGGAAAACAGCAACGTTATCAGTACTTATGATAATGGAGCCAGCAAATAGACCGAAGCAGCCTATAATTGCAATGACAGTGGATATTGACATATTTTTTCCCAATCACACGTTGCTATTAAAATTTCATACCCAAAAAAAAAATTAAAACCAAAGAAAACAATGTAAATAACTTAGCGCAGAATCATATAAATTATATATTAAATGCTTAACACCCTTCACGGCAAGAAGATGCTATACCTTTTTAAAATCTTCGCCTATCGCTCTCGAAACGCTTTTTGGTTTAGTTGCATAACTGGCGTAATTAAATAATCCATGAGTGTTTTTTCACCAGTATAAATATCAACGGTTGCAAGCATGCCGGGTGAAATTTTAAAATTCCTCGGGTCATTACCCAGAAAAGATTTATATGTTCGCACAAAAACCTTAAAAAAGGACTTACCACTTTCATCAATACTGGCAACTGGAGAAACACTAGTTACGCTGCCTCTTAGGGCACCAAAACGGGCATGATCATATGCCGATAACTTTACAATTGCCGATTGGTTTGAAACAACAAATGGTCTGTCTGCCGGTTTAAGCTTTGCCTCAACAACAAGAGAAACTTCCGTAGGAACAATCTCCATGATTGGTTCATTTGGGCGAATAACATTGCCAACGCTTTCGTACATCAAGTTTTTTATGACACCATTGATTGGCGACCGAATCATTGTACGCATTCCTTGATCATCCGGGGAAGCAAGTAATTTCTCAATACGTACAATTGTTTTTTCTGTCTTGGCTAACTCTATTTGAGATTTACTTCGGAATTGATTTGTCAATTCTCTAATTTGTGTTTCAGCAACTATAACTTTTTCTTTTGCTTGCGGTATAGAAGAACTGAGAGTTTGCTCTTGAACTTTTAATCGCTGCAATTCGGATTCTAATTGCAAATGCTCTGACTCAATAATTAGGCCGTCATTTAGTAAGTTCTTTGACATTGCATAACGCTTCATACTCATTCGCAAATTATTCTTTACAGCTCTGAGCTGTTCCTCAAATTCTCTTACTTCCCTACGAGCTAATTTAGCTTTCTCGGCAAACAAACTTGCTAATGACTCTATTTGCAACCGCCGTGCATCAAATTTTTGACGCTGTAAAATAATTTCTTTCGACAAACTTTTCTCGTATTTTTCTGAGTACTCAAGATTATTTTTACCCTGAACCTCAGCATTAAGGCGTATCTTTAATAAGAATAATTTATCAAGTCGAGCCTTTAATTCTTCTCGATTTTCTCCAGATTCTGAAGCCTTAATTAGTATCAGTGGAGCATCTACATTAACAACCTGGTCATTTTTAACGTGAATTCCCTCAACAATTCCGGCTTCAGCGTGCCTAATTTTTTTTATGCCGCCTGGTGAAACAAATACCCCTGAGGCAACTGTCACCTCTCTAATTGTTAAGAAATTAGCCCAAATTAAAAGGAAGGCAAGCAGAAGCATTATTAGCCACGCTGTCAGGCGCCAATTTTGCGTAGAGTTCTTCTCAACAAGCGTGTCAAGCTTGTTAAATGTCATAATTTATTATCTCTTTTGTCAGGTGATTTTGGAGTATTTGTTGAGTTCTTGTTTATATTTGGCTGCTTTGCTTTTTTTTGGTCAATAGTTTGTGAAATAACAGGGGCACTTGCTGGTGACGACTTTACTGCTCGTACAGCTATAAGTTTTTTTTGTTTCTTTGAGAACTTTGTTTGTGTCTGCGCTTGCGAAATTTCATGTTTAGTGCCAATTCTTTTACCTTTATGCTCCTCTACCTCCACAAATTGAGAGGGCGCAGTATGTGAAAGTTTAGCATCAATACTGAATAGCCAAGGGAAATCACTTATAGACGTTCCTGCAACATTAATTCGGCCCTTATCCAATGCCACTATATTAGTGCTGCATGCAAGAAGAGTCGGACTATGAGTGACGATAATAATAGTGCTTTGTTTACCAATTGATGTGAGCGTTTGTTTCAATTCTAATTCTGCTTGATGGTCAAGTGTACTTGATGGCTCATCAAGAAGAAGTATGGGTGGATCACCAACAAGTGCACGCGCAATTGCTATACGTTGACGCTCACCAGATGAAAGGCGTAAACCTGCTTCTCCTATTTCCGTGCTGTACCCATCTTGCATATTAACAATAAACTGATGCACACCTGCAGCCTTTGCAACTCTTACTACTTCATCATCAGATATATTAGGTTGACGGCAAGAAATATTATCACGAACGGTACCAGAAAATAACATATAATCCTGTGGAACATACCCTATCCACGTAGAGAGTTCCGTGCGAGAGAATTGTGATATATCCACACCATCTATAAGTATTCGTCCTCCAGTGGGTTCATACAACCCCAGAATAAGACGAAGCAAAGTTGATTTACCACTACCGTTGGAACCAACAAGAGCATGAATTTCTGTAGCCTTAAAATCATAATCAATATTGTTTATTACCTCAGGTAGCTCATTAGAATGAGAAAAGGAAATATTTTCTAGTGTAATTTTGCCAACAGGCTTTTTGCTAATGATTGAGTTACCCTGACGTTCACTAACAGAGCTAAAGAGTTCGCCAAGTCTATCAACAGACTGAAAAAATGAGTAATAAGTTCTCAAATTACGAGCGTACTGGATTAAGGGATCAAACAGAAGACTGCTTAACATACAAGTAGCAACTAGTGTGCCGACAGTAAGTTCTTGGCTAATAATAGAAAGCGCTCCTACTGTTAAAACAAATATAAACGCAGTCATTATTAAAAACACACTTATGTTAGAGAAATGCTCTAACTTTGTACTTTGGTTAACTGAAGATTCAATATTCTTTGCCTGCACATCCTCCCACAAAGGACCCATGATTGTTTCAAGCGACATCGCCTTGATAGTATTTCTTGCATTAATCATCTCTAAAACAAGCATAGAGCGTGTTTGTGCTGTTTTTTGCTCCTCACTATTTGCCAATGCAACAGCAGTAGATGCACGCCATGCAAAGAAAATTAAAATAGGTAAAATCAACAAAAAGACCCAAGCAATAGGGGTTGCGATTACAAAAATCATTATCAAATAAAGAAATATAAAAGGCAAATCAGCGATAAAAGTGACTGATTTACCAGAGAGTGTATAACGAATTACATCAACATCATTAAATAAAGACAGCCAATATGCAGAGGGCTGATTTTCTAGGGTTTTCAGAGGAAGCGACATAAACTTAGTAAATAATTCCCGACTAACATAAACATCAGCACGAAGTGCTACATTTTGCAAAATACGCGAACGCCCCTGGCGCAAAACAAAGTCAAAAAGGACAACAATAACTGTGCCAACAACAAGGCCTTGCAATGTTGAAATCCCATTATGGCTAATTACTCTATCATATATTTGCAAAGTAACGATTGGTAGAGCCAAAGCCAAAACATTGATAAACACAGATAGAGCAACGACCTCATTAAAAGTCTGTCTCATAGGCCTCAAAAAAGAGTAAAGCCATGCTGTAGTTGAGTTTTCAGCCATTTATAATGAGAGCATTGTCTGCCCTTCCCTTCTATTTCAATTCAGGTACCCTATAAAACTTTGAGATAATTATATAAATTACTGTTATTGGCAAATACGCTTTGATATTAATAAAGTTTATAAATATTATAGTTGGCATAGATTTAATTATTATTAAAAAGCTTGAATAAAGAAATCAATTAAGGACAAAGGGGATTAACAAATGGGTGCACGTTTACGGCACGCCTTTTCCATGGAGAGATTGGTTGGAATTGCAATGATAATTGGATTTTTAGCCATCTACTATAATGATCCATACCCAGTAGAATTTGTTCGGAATAAGACTTTTGATTTCTTTCAAAAGCTAAAACCACGTGAGGTTCCTCCTCCAGCAGGAAAGCCAGTAACAATTGTTGATATTGATGAAAACTCCTTAGCTGAAATTGGCCAATGGCCTTGGTCTCGAGATGTCTTAAGCAGGATGACACATAATTTGACCAAAATGGGTGCAGCTTTAATTGCCTATGACGTAGTGTTTGCAGAACCAGATCCTATGAACCCATCTTTAATAGCAACCTCACTAAAAGGCATTGATGATGAAACAAAATCAAAAATAAGCCTTTTACCTGATAATGATAATAGTTTTGCCAAAGCCATCAAAAAGTCTACGGTAGTCCTGGGTCAGGCTGGTTTCTGGGAAAAACGAGACGCAGATGACAAGGCCGCCCCTCCTATAAAAAAATCTATTGCACTTAAAGGCCAAAAACCACACCGATTCATAAGTAAATTTCCCTCACTAGTTAGAAATATACCAATTATTGAGAAATTTGCTGCCGGGCATGGGGTTTTCACGGTCGTTCCAGAACAAGATGGAATAGTTCGACGTGTACCTACCTTGTTCAATTATAATGATGACCTGTACACAGCCCTATCAGTTGAGGTGATGCGTGTTGCTTTTCGCCGACCAACAATTTTAGTATCAACGAATTTAGCAGGAATTAAAAGCATTGGCATAGCATCCAAACGCATGTTTCCCCCAAATGGCTTGATTCTTCCAACAGATAAAAATGGACGGGTCTGGCCTTATTTTTCTAAGAGTGACCCCACAAAGTACGTATCCGCACGCGATGTCTTGAATGGCACAGCTAATCCGGCATTAATAAGAGGAAAATTAATTATGGTTGGAACCTCAGCTGCAGGACTGCTTGATATTCGCTCTACACCAGTAGACCCAGTTATTCCAGGGGTAGAAATACATGCTCAACTAGTTGAAGCAGCTATGCACAACGAATATCTGTCCCGTCCTAATTATTTCAATGTAGCTGAGATGTTCTTGATTATAGTCGGAGGTTTACTAATGGTAGTTTTAGTACCTTGGATAGGCGCCAAGTGGACAATGATGCTTTTTGTAGCTGTAGTTGGCGGTGCCGGTGCAACATCGTGGTTTTTATTTGCTGGACTTAATTTTCAGCCCCTGCCTGAGTTACTTCCTGCCCTTTCTTTAAAATTAGACGGTGGGCTCTTATTTGACTCTGTTTTTGCAGGAACAGCTATTCTTCTTCTATATACTACATTGACTTATACAGGTTATGCTAAGGAAGAGGCTCAACGACGTCAAACACGCGATGCTTTCTCCAAATACTTATCGCCAGACATGGTGGAGAGGGTAGCCGGAAATCCTAGTGAGTTGAAACTTGGTGGCGAACTTCGTGAACTAACGCTATTATTTTGTGATGTACGTGGGTTCACCACCATCTCAGAGCAATTCGACGCTGTTGGGCTGACTAGCCTAATAAATAAATTATTAACCCCACTTACAAATGCTATTCTTGATCGTCAGGGTACCGTTGATAAATATATGGGTGACTGTATCATGGCGTTTTGGAACGCCCCCATAAACGACGATGACCATCATTATAACGGATGCACTTCAGCTCTAGCTATGTTGGATGAAATGGGGCCCCTGAACGAGAGACTAAAAGCAGAGGCGAAGGCAGAAGGACGCAAGCATGTCCCGCTGATCGTTGGCCTTGGCTTAAATACTGGTCAATGCGTTGTTGGCAATATGGGATCAGACCAACGCTTTGATTATTCTGTTCTTGGTGATACAGTTAATTTGGCTGCACGCCTTGAGGGGCAGTCTAAAAGTTATGGAATGAATGTGGTGCTTGGTCCAACAACAAATGCAGCAGTTGCGGATCGCCTAGCCACTATTGATTTAGATTTTATTCAAGTTAAGGGAAAGACATCAGGTACTCATATTTATGGTCTAATGGGTGATTCTGACTTGAGAAAAAAACCAGCGTTCACCAAACTGCAAACAATGATTTCAGAGGCCTTGAATACGTATCGCGCACAAGACTTCGATAAAGCTAAAGAGTTATTCAATTCTATCAGGACTCTTGGTGGGATAGAGCAAAGGCCTTGGTCGCTTGACATTACCCTCGATACATTTTGTGATCTGTATGAGGAGCGTATTGCAGAATACAAGACTAACCCACCTGCCAAAGATTGGGATGGAGTCTTCATTGCAACATCCAAGTAATTAAGTTTATTAAATGTAATAAATCTGAAAAACTTAGAGGTAATTTGCAAGTCTGCCACTTATTTGTTGCAGAAATAGTCAATTCGCTTGAAAACTAATTCCAGAATCTGAAAAATTTTAACAACTGTCGGCTAAAACTATTTTATAGGAAGAATTCGTTTTGTGTTGTTGTGCATTTCCCCATCCCAACGATCTACCAATTCACGTGTTATGTCAAATTGATCAAGAGTACGCATGACAATATGATCAATCATGTCATCTAGATTTTTTGGGTGATTATAAAATGCTGGCATGGGTGGAAGAATAGTTGCATTCATTTTAGATAATTTTAGTAAATTCTCCAAATGTATAGTGCTAAGTGGCATTTCACGAACTACCAGCACCAACCTTCGTTTTTCCTTAAGGCAGACATCGGCTGAACGGTGAACAAGATGCTCTCCTAAGCCATGCGCTATGGATGCAACACTACGCATAGAACACGGTATAATCACCATACCATCTGTATGGAACGATCCCGAAGAAATTTTAGCACCCATATCACCAATGCTGTAGGTCGCACTCGCAATGTTCCTCAAAATATCTATTGTATATGGGGTTTCGTGTTCAAGTGTTTGCTGTGCCCATTTGCTGACAATGAGATGCGTTTCTATGTTTGTATCAGCTAATACCTCAAGTAGACGCACACCAAGTATTGCGCCCGAAGCACCTGTCATTCCAATAATTAATCTTTTCATACTTCAAATATAATCATCCAAAGTCTAGTATACAATGGGAGATAGCTTTACAAAAAAATTAGTTCAACCTTTACTTCAGTAATAATTCTACCCTTTTATACCGCCTGCAGATAGTAGCCTCATGTGATCTTATAATTTTCAATCAAATTACTCAGTTTGATCCCAAGCGCTTCTATTTGCGTTAATTGTGCTGAAGGAACATGACTATACTATCAAAATAAAACTTTGTTCTTTTTTTTAACCACAAAAACTCATACTTTTTACTCAACAAGATCTTTTATCTTTTGGAATCGAATATCAGGCCAATTCTCTACTCCACGATCTAGATGCCAGGCATTTCGCGCTAGGTATACAGGCGCACCAACATGATCATTGGCAATAGAAGTCTTATTAGCTTCAATAAACTCTTTCAAAATTGGTTGATTATCTGCTTCAACCCAACGAGCTACAAATAGACCTGTGGGCTCGAAGAGCACTGGCACATCAAACTCTGTGCGAATACGATCGGTCATTACCTCAAATTGCAGGGGGCCAACAGCACCTACTATCCAATCTGCACCACTAATTGGTTTAAAAACGCTAGCCGCACCCTCCTCCGCTAATTGCTGCAATGCCCGGCCCAAATGTTTAGCCCTGAGAGGGTCTTCTGGTCTAGCTTTTTGCAGATGCTCTGGGGCAAAACTTGGAATGCCCATAAATCGCAAGCTCTCTTCTTCACTAAAAGCGTCACCAATCCTGAGAGCACCATGGTTCGGAATACCAATTATATCTCCAGGCCATGCTTCTTCAGCTAGCTCCCGGTCTTGTGCTAAAAAAAGAACCGGATTATGCACATTAATTATTTTTCCAGACCGTGAGTGCTTGAGTTTCATGCCTCGCTTGAAATGTCCTGAACAAATACGTACAAAAGCTATACGATCACGATGTTTGGGGTCCATATTTGCCTGAATCTTGAATACAAAACCACTAACTTTGTTCTCAAATGGCTCAACTAGCCTCTCAGAACTAGGCTGTGGACGAGGTGCAGGCGCCAATTCAGAAAGGCCAGTCAAAAGCTCGCACACACCAAAGTTATTTATGGCACTTCCAAAGTAAACTGGCGTCATATGACCCTCAAGAAACGCTTTCTTATCAAAGGGTTTGCATAAACCACGAACTATTTCCACTTCCTCACGTAACTTTTCAAGCGCATGGGATGGAAGCAATTTTTCTAATTTAGTATCGTCTAGGCCTGTGCAACTCTCGTTAATTTCTGGTAGTCCCTCTCTGGCCCCCTTTTGGATTAGAAATAGCCTGTCATTTAATATATCAAAACAGCCGAGGAAATCTCGTCCCATCCCGATAGGCCAACTTGCAGGCGTAACATCAAGGGCTAAAGTTTGTTCTACATCATCCAATAAATCAAATGGGTCGCGGGAGTCACGGTCCATTTTATTGATAAAGGTAAGGATTGGCATGTCCCGAAGCCGGCAGACCTCAAATAATTTTTGAGTCTGAACTTCTATACCTTTAGCTGCATCCAAAACCATAACTGCACTGTCAACAGCAGTTAAAGTGCGATAGGTATCCTCACTAAAATCTTCATGCCCTGGGGTATCAAGCAAATTGAAAATATTTCCATCGTGTGCAAATGTCATTACCGACGAGGCTACGGAAATACCTCTCTTCCTCTCAACCTTCATCCAATCTGAGTGAGCTCTTCGCTGTTGACCGCGTGCTTTTACTGCCCCTGCAAGCTTAATAGCGCCCCCAAATAATAATAGCTTTTCAGTAAGTGTAGTTTTGCCCGCATCAGGATGCGAAATTATCGCAAAAGTACGCCGGCGCAAAATTTGGTCATTCAATGCATTCATTTGAACCTGACCCTGTTATGATAGTATTGTTTACAATTGGGATTTCATTTTTTAAAGAACCAATTAGGACTTTTTTTAAAAAAAATTTGAGTATAAAAATAAAATCAATTTCGATTAAGATCTTTACAACATAATAAAAAATGATGGTTTGTGGATACAGAATTACTAAGCTTTCTACATTTTTCTTGTATTAGTTTTTAACGTCTAACCATTTAAAAAGCCCCAACAATCTCTCTGGCTGAAATTGTAAGATCTTATGTCCACTAATGGGCTGGCTCCTAATCAACCAAGGAGAAAGTCAATTCATGGGCAAGATCCTCACTAATAAGCCCATCGTCAATTGCATTTAATTTTGCCATTTTAAATAAATGTTCACTTGTAATTAGAGAGCCATGTCCAGTGATTGAATTATCTGTGAAAATTTCATACGTTTGAAGTAGATTTCCATCAGCATCTTTTACTTCGATACTAGGCACATTTATCTCCTATTCATTTCCAATAAAGCAATGATTTTGCCGATAGGAAATTTTGGGTTTCAAAGCGAACTTTCTAATTATATATCCCATCAAGTCTAGAGTCATACTGAAGTAAGTTGGCTCTCAAAACGACGAGCTTCTGACTTCCAGCGATGCATCTGAAATAAAGGTCTTTTCATCAAATTTTTTTCATAATCACCCATACGGTTATCACTTGATAAGGAGGGAGTGACTAATGCACTACAGGTTTTTAGTTCTACGCTAAACTGTCGGTGCATATGACCACAAAATAATTGCACTACTTGCCTGTGGCTTTCAACCATTTGCATAAATGAATCCGCCGCTGTTGCGTCACTAAACTGGAAGGGGTACTTCGAAGTAGGCACTTGAAACGCAGGATGATGCATAAAAATTGCTGTGGGAGTTCTTGGCTGCTCCTTAAGTAATTTATCTAAAATACTCAACCTAAGAGAACAAGTCGTTCCTACTCTGCTATTTCTTTTTTGGGTGTCCATTGCAATGAGCCGGACAGGGAAACTGTCTATGCTGTATATGAGGAAACCACAGGCTAAATTGGCGTCACCAAGAACCTTCAATGACTCAAATAGATTCACATCCAAATCCCGGTTACCCAAAGCAAAAAATACAGGGACACCAGCATTCTTCATTACGGACTTAACGATCTCATATTCTTCTAATTTGCCATTTTGGGAGACGTCACCAGTATGCAAAATTAAATCAGGTAACTCGTCCAAATTCCTTACATAGTCAACAAAGCTCTCAAGCACAGATATTCTCTCAAGAGTGTGTGGCACACTTGGATCTGGTTCAGAAATATGCGTATCAGAAATATGCGCTATTAGCATTTAATTAATTTATAATGGCACCTTAATAGCACCATCAATTTCTGGTTCATCAATAATCGCACCGCCTGCTTCAATTTCTTCAACTGTTGCTTCACGAACATTAAGTACCTCTAATTTAAATATCACATGACGGCCACAAAGTGGATTATTTCCATCAACAGTAAGGGTTTTCTCGTCCAAACGAGTCACAATAAAATTTCGTGTTACTCCCTTTTCACTCTCCATAGTTATGGTAGTGCCAACCTCACGATAATTTTCAGGCACATTTTCTATTTTGTCGGTAAAGACCAGGGCTTCATCCCGAGGTCCATAGAGCACATTCCCGTCGATTGGAACCTCAACAAAATCACCCTTCTTCTTACCCTCTAATTCATTAGTCACACATTCATCTAAAGCACAATTTTGGCCATGTACATAACCAATGGGAAAATCGACTTGAACAAGGGACAGCCCAGATTTCTGATCTATAACTTTGTAACTTAATTCAACAAACTTATTATTCTGAATAAATTCACTCATGTCAGTTCATACTTTTAAATTAAAAAACTGAGGCACCGAATATCTTAATCTCACTTTCCTCATTGCACCCAAGGACCAAACGGCCAAGCCATTCGCCTTCTTTTTTAGTACTACGAACGCGATAAAGAACTGTAACATGTTCTCCTCGTCGAATCAGACCGAGAAAATCATAGACTTCCGAAAGACTTCTAGTGAGTTCGCTCTTGGCAAACTGCTTGCCAATTTCAATTTCGTTGAAACCTTGGATTAAACTATTGTCAAAATTACGGATAAATTTTCCATATTTACCCTCGTTAGAAGCTCTAATTAGCTCAATCCACATCGGTTCACCAACGGCCAGAATTTCTTCATCTGTCAGTTCTGTAATATTCATAATAGATGTATCTTTTTCAGTTAACGACTGTTTAGCAAATAGGCAGGCTATGTTTCAACACAACAAATTTGCAGAAGAAGACATCAGCAAAAATTACTAATTTTTCCCCCGCAAAAAATTAAGACGTTGATGGATAGTTGTTTAACTATTCCGCCGCAATAGTCTCTTTACCAGCCACTTCATCTTCTTTCACGTCTTCCAAGTGATATAAAGGGGCTTTTTCCATTGTGTAAGAGCCTGTCTGTGGGTCGCGACGAGAAACAGTTAGAACATGCCAATTTTCATCATCCAACTTCATAGCATCACCCCGGTAATAGTAACCTGGCCAGCGCGTTTCTTTGCGAAACAAGGTATGCTGCATCACACACTCAGAGGTACGGTGCCGGTGCTTAAGTTCCCAAGCTCGCAAAAGCTCGTGAAGATCTTCAGCCGCTATTTTTTCAAGATCCTCCTCCATTATTGCAAGCTTTTTTAAACCTATATTCAGAAGTTTTTCGTTTGTCATGTAGTTAACTGTTAGGCCACCACAATATTCATCCATAAGTTTCTGAAGGCGATCTAAAAATTGACGTGGGTTATGGTAGTGGGGATTTACCGAACCGGCAACAATCTCGTTACGGTAAAGCTTATAGTGTTCCAAGGGTTTAAAAACTTCTTTTTTAAGCTTATCTAGTGTTGCATTGGTAACTTTTATATTTTCACCTTTGCCATCATCAATGTATTTACATGCTGCTTTAGCAGCTAGGCGTCCTTCAGTGAAAGAACCTGATGAAAAGGCGTGTGGGGTGCCACCGACAGCGTCTCCGGCACCAAATAGCCCTTCAATTGACATCATGCGGTTGTAGCCCCAATGGTATTCAGGGGGAGAAACATCTTCTGGGCCAGAACACCAGGCTCCGCACCCGGTTGCGTGGGAACCCATAACGTATGGCTCTGATGTTGTTAATTCTGGATTTTCATTCTTCGGATCAATATCCGTTGCAGCCCACAATACAGCTTGACTAACTGTCATACCCAAGAAGTTGTGCCAACCGATTTCTTCCAAATGTGGGTCTTGGAATGAATGCATAGTAACCATGTGAATAGGGCCACGACCCGCATTCACTTCACTAATCAAAGCGTGGTTCCTCAAACAAGTTGGTATTGGACGGTGTGTCAAGTGAGATGCTTCTATATCAAGGTATTCTTTACCAACCATTTCAGTGAGCTCAGGCCACCAATTTGATTCATACTCCTCACCGAGGCTATTCTGAGTATATGTCTTCAAATGGAGAAAATAGGCACCAACGGGACCAAATCCATCTTTAAATCGGGCTAAAACAATGCGATTTTCCATTTGAGTCATTTTTGCTCCTGCATTGATCATCAATGCATAAGCTGATCCGGATGACCAAGGAGCGTACCAGGTACGACCTGATCCCTCACCTGTAGAGCGAGGTTTAAAAATATTGGAAGCACCACCTGCACCACATATAACAGTCTTTGATTTGAATACATGGAAGTTACCGGTTCTAACATTGAAACCAACTGCGCCTGCAATGCGATTTTCTTTGGCTTCATCCATCAAAAGATGTGTAACACAAATACGGTTAAAAACTTTATCTGCCGATTTTTTAGCCGCTTCGGCAACAATAGGTTTGTAGGATTCACCATGGATCATTATTTGCCATCGGCCCTCACGTAAATAAGTACCAGCTTCTGCATCACGCATTATTGGCAGACCCCATTTTTCAAAATTATGAACGGTTGAGTCAACATGACGAGCCATGTCAAAAAGTAAGTCTTCTCTTACCATCCCCATCAGGTCAATTCGAGCATAGCGCACATGATCTTCAGGATTATTTTCTCCAAAACGAGTACCCATGTAGCAATTGATGGCATATAAACCCTGCGCAACAGCCCCAGAGCGGTCGATATTGGCCTTTTCGGCAATCACAATTTTTTTGTCTTGGCCCCAGTAACGGGCTTCAAAAGCTGCACCCGTGCCCCCAAGACCAGCTCCAGCAACAAGAATATCTATGTTATCTTCAATTATAGTTTTAGGTGCCATTAATAGGATACTCCAAGCTTCATTCTAAGACCATTTGATTTCAAAGTATGCACATCACCATCATCCATACGTATGGTTTCAGGTTCACTGTAAAGGTGTTGACTCTCTCGTTGTTCTTGAGTTGGAGCCGGAACATCTCTTAATTGGGGTTGTCCAGAGCCCCAAGGCACTGTTGTGATAGGAGCCATAAGACTGACATCTTTTTTTCCATTACGGAATTTGACACGCCAAGCTATAACCCCTTTTTCTTCATCGCGGTCTACCCTTACACTATGGCCAAGCGGTGCGAAGTCAGCATATCCTCTAACATCAATAGCTTTTTTAGGGCACGCTTTGACACAAGCACAGCATTCCCAGCACATACTTGGCTCTATGTTATAGGCACGACGATATGTTTTATCAATATGCATGATATCAGACGGGCAGATATCTACGCAATTTCCGCAACCATTACAACGTGTCATGTAGACAAAGGTAGGCATTTTAAAATCCTTTATGTTGAAAAAAAGTCATTAATTTTAATAGTGACGGGACTTGTCACGGCCTATGCCAAGACCCATGTTGGGTGGATTTGTACCAAGATACTCTGGTATATCAGGATACAATTTCTGTATTTCAGGATCAGACAAATCTCCAATTTCAGGTAAATTTTCACGAGAGCCATCAGCTACAGTTATACGTCTATTAAGTGCTGCAGCTGGCTTGAAAAACATATGCGCAAATTTAGACCAATAAACTGTACTGAACAATATTGTTGCGGAAGCTATGAAGAGTGCCAAGGGCAACATTGCAAATGTTGTTGCTCCCAAAGAATACGAGAACGACCAAATCAAACCAAAAGTAGTGGTACCTAGCAAAGATAAAACAAACAAATCAGCTTGAACGATCCGGTTCCACGGCATACCCTCTGCTGACACATCAACTCTGATAAAGAACCAGAACCAGAAGCCACCGAATGTAACCATCGCAGCACCCAGATGCCATAATTGTGAGGCAATGACAGGTGCTTCGTCAATTGGATATGCAAAAACGAGAGCGAGTGTTGCAAATAAAAAGATCAAAAAACCGTACATTGTTAATAGATGGGATAATCTACGTTTTATGTTGCAAAAATCAGCAGAAGTAGCAACCTCAACTGCCAGAGTGCTTACTGCTGCATTAATTTTATCAGCTGGGCTTAAGATTTTTGTTCTTGATGCTTCGGCTGCTTTCGCTTTTGCAAAAAAATAAGCAGCATTTTTCTTTATCAACATATCAAGAAGAGTGCCGCCAACAACTAACACAACCATGAGTATGACATAACCTTGAATAATTTCTAGCGGTACTACACTAGTTAGTGCAGCAATAGGATTACTGGCGAACATTAATATCTCCCTTATCGCAACGTGAAAATTAGTACAAATGCTTATATTTACACCACGCTGCCTTTTGATGTCTTATATATATTAGAAAACCAGCTTGACAAATACAATGAGCTTTTGTTTGTTGCATTTTTCACAATGTGGAAAGATTTGTATACATATTTTATTTTATTACGACCGCAACGTACTGGTAGATCATTTTTTCTCGAGAAATTTCTTTAAGTATTTCTGCATCCCAAAAACTTAATCCTCTGAGTGCCCTCTAAAAATTTAGAGATCGTAAAACTACTTTATGACATCTTTACACAAAAAAACTCGTTGCCTAATTATACGCCCAAAAAAGTTTTTCTCAAAATGTAGCGTTTTTATTTGTTTAAATTTTAAAAAAATTTATTTTCTTTAAGTTGTTTTTGTTCTAAAAAAAATCATGATTTAAAATTATTGCTGTATTAGAAGGTATTTTGAGATGGGTAAAGTTAACGCGAAAGCTCCAGTTCCAGATGGAATTAGCCAATTTTGCACCACTAAGCAACAACCAGAAAACGAGAAAGGCTTTGTTGGGTACAAAACAGAGTGGGTTGAATGGCACAAAGAAGTCCCTTACGAGACTCCTAAAACGCCCTGAAATTTTCTCGGTTACCTCTGTTAAAAACGCACAAAAATCAAAAATGTAAGTAACGCCTCGTTAATGCTAGGTAATAAATTATCTAATTGACTCTAATTAAATATCAACTGCCTTTTTTGAATACTGCTACCTTACGTTCGTCAACTAAAATTCCGTTAAGGTACCACTCATGTGTGCCATCTTCATAAGTGACAGCAGGCCCATCTTCTCGGTGCAGTCGACCCTCACGCCACCATTGTTGAATTTCTTTTCCTTCAATAACTGCGGGGCCATCCTCACGATGACGCACACCATTCACCCACCACTGCTGCGTGCCATCTTGTCTTATGACCGCAGGTCCATCAATCCGGTGGGCTAACCCATTCTGATACCACTCAAGACTACCGTCAGACTCCATGATAGCAGCACCATCATCACGGTGCAGTTCGCCGTTTAGCCACCACTCTTTAGTGCCATCACCATACTCAACTGCGGGTCCGTCTTCCCTATGGCGTTTCCCTTTAATAAACCATACCTGGGTCCCATCAGGTGTCACGACTGCAGGGCCATCTTCACGGTGCAAGTCTCCATCAAGATGCCACTCAATAAATCCATCATCATTCTCTGTTTTTTGAGGAATTTTGAGCAACTTACCATTTCGCCACCATTCTTTATTACCATTTTTATGTTCAACTGCAGGACCGTCATCACGATGCTGCAGCCCATTCCGAAACCATACACGGGTCCCATTTTTCATCTCAACTGCAGGCCCATCTTCACGGTGTAGAACTCCTTGAAGACGCCACTCAATTGTCCCATCTTCAGTTTCAATTTTCTGTATTTTTTCAGACATCCACCAAATCCATTTAGCAAATTTAAAATAGGTTAAACAGTATAGGTTTCCATATAATCACACGAGTAAACTTTACCAACCCCAAAAATAATATTTGACAACACAACAGCATATTTACCTTCCCTTTACCAAGACCTGCTTAATTTGTGGTGCGTGATTCGAAAAGAGCAAAAAACAGAGGAATGAACTATGCCAACTTCAGATACAAAAAATGACATGAAAATCACCGGAAATGTGGCCGGTGATATAGCAGGACGAACAATCACAGTCTCTAAACGTGGAAGTGTTAATGGGTCACTCGGAGCAGACACAGTTGTAATTAGCGGTGCAGTCAGCGGACTTGTGGAGGCTAGTAAAATTGAAGTTCTATCAACGGCTTATGTTACGGGTGAACTTCGCTATGACCGCCTAAGTGTTAATCCTGGTGCCTACATGGAGGCACGCTGCACGCCGTCCAGTTAGCCTTATTTTTGGGATTTATGAAAAAATATTGACCATCTGTATTTGAATACAAATCAGTATGAACTGATAGTTACAACATTGGAAATACTTATTTTAGCTACAATTGCACAAGATAATGAGCTTAAAATTTTATCACGAGCTCCAGTTACATATAGTACATTGCAATACTAGTTGCGGTCTTAATTAGAGGATGAGTTACCAAATGATGCCAGAAAGCTTGCCCTTGATTCAGCGTTAATCAACATGAGCGCACAGCCAAGAGTTCTATCTTTACGTTCTCCCACGGGTTTACACTTAGCTTCGGACAAAGTTGGGTGCATTGGTTTGGTATCCTCGCCTACTGCAGACAAAGCACCAGGTAAATCAGACTCACGGCGACGTTGGGTAGTTATTTCACTAGATTTATCTTTTGGCATTTCAATATTTTGCTTTGGATCAACTTGGGAAATCTTTTCTTTTTGTGTTGGCATCGGAATAATTTCAATATCAGGGATGATACCCCTAGCCTGAATCGAGCGACCGGCAGGTGTATAGTACAATTGGGTAGTTAAACGAAGTGCTCCCTCTTGAGGCAATGGCGTAATAGTCTGAACGGACCCTTTACCAAAGGATCTCTGGCCCATGATAGTGGCACGCTGATGATCCTGCATAGCTGCGGCTACAATCTCAGATGCTGATGCCGAGCCGGGGTTAATAAGAACGACCAGAGGTAAGCCCCTAGCCAAATCTCCTCGCTCTGCCTCGAAGACTTGCTGACTTTCTGACCTGCGACCTTTTACAGCAACAATGATGCCTTTATCCAAAAATGCGTCGGACAGGGTCAATGACTGATGTAATAAACCACCCGGATTACTGCGAAGGTCAAGTACAATGCCAGCAAGTCTATCACCTAATTCATCTGTAATAGACTCCATTGCATCATCGATGCCTGAAGCGACTTTTTCAGTAAAATTGACCACTCGAACATAGCCAACATCACCCTCAAGGTGCCAACGCACAGACTTGACTTTAATTACAGCCCGACGAATATCAACATCAAACGGCTTCACACCAACTCTTCTGATTGTTAAGCGGATATAAGTTCCTGGTTTACCGCGCATCAACGAAACCGCATTGTGAATGCTTTTACCTTCTATAGCTTCACCATTAAGATGTGAGATCAAATCACCTGGCTTAAGACCAGCGCGAAAGGCTGGAGTACCCTCGAGAGGTGAAATAACTTTGACATAATCACCTTCCATTGTAACTGTAATACCAAGACCCCCAAATTCTCCTTTGTTAGAAACCCTCATTTCCTTGAATTCTATTGGATTTAAATAACTTGAATGCGGGTCAAGAGATGACAACATTTTGTCAAGAGCCACCTCAATTAGAAGGCTGGGCTCAACACTGCCTGGCAAAAAATTCTGATCAGAGGACTCCATTCCTTCAATAGCCGAATCAACAAGATCAGAAACGGGAACATCGCGAACATAATCGTAGCGGATCCTCATCAATGCATCGCGAAATTGGTCCATATTTCGGGCACGAGTTTTATCATCTTTGGGACCAGCAACCACATATTTTTTGTACACTTTCTCAAAGCGGTCAATATGTGATAGTGAGCTCGCTAACTGTCCAAGTTCACTATCGGAGTAATTTGAGTTGGTCCCTGTGACACTACAACTACTCAAAGAGGGCCCCAATGAGGCACCAATTGCCAGTCCTGCTATGACATACAACAATCGAAAGGAGGATTTTCGCTCAAACATTATTAACCTCACGAGCTACCCAAAGAGCTGCCATAAATACTACAACAGCTCCAGCTTGATGAAAGGCACCAATAGTCACAGGAACCATCAATAGTAAAGTTGTTATCCCAAGAACAACCTGTACCAAAACAACCGTAGCTAGTACATTTATTGCCAAGCGCCCTCGTTTACCCAACTCTACCTTGCCAGCCTTCAACCACAAAATAGCTACTATTAAAAATAATGATTGCGCTAATAAACGGTGATTAAATTGAACACTTATTACATCTTCGAACATATTAAGGTAAAATGGAGAAAGTTGATAAAGTTCTGGTGGAAAAAAATTTCCATTCATTAGCGGAAATGTATTATATGAAAAACCTGCATCTATTCCAGCAACAAAGCCTCCAGATATTGCTGTAATGAATGCCCAAATAAAAACAATAGTAGATAAAATTCCAAGTGGTTTTTCTTTGCCTGGGGTTCGCTTTGGGAATAACAAACCCAATACTACCCATTCAATGATACCGATAATAATCAATGCAAGTGAGAAATGTGCAGTTAGGCGGTACTGGCTCACGTCGGGCCTGTCTACCAAACCACTTTTAACCATGTACCAACCTAAGACTGCCTGCAAGCCGCCTAGGAAGAACATAAGTATCAGTTTTGGCGCAAGCTCCCTGCTAACCCAACCGTAGGCACAAAAAACAATAAAAGGGATTAAAAATGCCAAACCAATTAATCGGCCCCATAATCGATGTAAATACTCAAGCCAGAATATGGATTTGAACCCACTCAAATCCATATTTTTGTTAATTTTCTGGAACTCAGGAAACATTTTATACTTGTTAAAAATTTCCAACCATGCAGTATCTCCAATTGGTGGCAACCACCCTGTTATCGGATGCCATTCGACCATGGAAAGACCTGAATGGGTTAGACGCGTCACACCCCCAAGCACAATCATGACAAAAACCATGACCATAATGACGATAAGCCATGAGGCAATTATTACATCACGCTGTCGAGCATTGAATGGAGTAACTATATTCATCATACTATAACTATTCAGGATTTACATTCAGCCAATCATTTAAAACAGCATTTAACTCTTTCAAAGACTGTAAATCGAGCTCCAGATCTGTAAAACGTTTACCCTCTTGGATTCTTAGACGTAACATATTCATGCTATCCACATAGTGTATGTTTTGCACAGTGACAGTTTTATTCCAAGGGGCCTTAATAGTTATAAGGTTTGTTATGATATTTTGAAAATTCAAAGCAACGCCTCTCCTATGTGGAAATTCGGTTAATGTAACGTGCCCTTAAAAAATAACGTTGTTGTGTATCATCATCTTCAAATCCTGATCGATTATGCAAAACATTATTACATATCACGCCCTCTCCAGCCTCCATTCGACGTCTGAAAATATAGGGACTACCATTTTTTAAAAGGTTATTTAGAAAATCTATTGCCGCCTTTGTAAGCTCATCTTCACGCCATCTTACTGAACGAGTTCTTGCAGTATATCTCATGTGTAAGGTCGCGTCATTGCCAAAGAGAGAAAATACTGGACCGGATTGAACTGGCCGAATTTCACCGTCAGCCCCAATGTTTGCAGGAATTTCCATTGCTTGAGGATGCATTAGTGCCCGAATAAAATCCGGATTTTCCTCTCGTAGAAGAATATATGCTATTTCTGGGTCCATTAAGGCATTTTCGCCCCCTACACGTGCTGGGCTAATACAATGTAAACCCATACCTAGTATGCTTTTATGTTGTGGGTTGTAATAACCATCTGTGTGCCAATTAATGGGTTTGTTGGTATAGGGTATGTAGCGATTCTTGTGAGTATTCCCAGATGCAGTCAAGGTAGAATAATAATCATCATCAGCACATAGATTAGCATCCCGGGTTTTCAAGCCGAGAAGCAAACCAAGTGTGGTGAGAGCTTCTTTGGTGCTTTCCACTTCAACCCCCATACCAGAATTGCACCTGTAGAAGGCCATGTTCGTTTTACTGATAGCCTGTTTAATTGCCTCTACTTCAAAGATGCTGGGTTTGTGAAAATCAGCAATATTTACAATCAAAGACTGTACTTCCGAAGGATATCTATCAAGCTTACGGTCACGCCAACCCTCGTATGCAACTTTGTTTGCAAGGTCAAAACAAGAGCTTAACCCAATGGAGCTGTGTACAGAAGGATCTATGATATTAGGAGTTTCTGGCATATTAGTTAATCCTACATCCCTAGAACATAAAGAAATTGCTCTTTTCAACACCATGATTGTATATGATTTTAAAAAAAAGTAGATTAATCATGCCATATTAGATTACAGTAATATAAAAAAGTAATATATAATTTTAATATTGTTTAGTTTACTACCAACAGTCGCACAAAGAAATTTAATGCTGCTAAGTTTAAAGTGAGATGATTTTAGTAAAGGATTCTTTCTATGGTTAAACAAACACCCGAAACACCACTTTTGGACCGACTAGAAGGTGGGCCTTGGCCTAGTTTCGTAACTGGCCTTAAAAGATTGGCTGCGGACGAAGACAAACAATACGCTCCAATCATGAAATCTCTTCTAGGCCAGCTCGAGCATTCCTACGATACCCGAAAAGGCTATTGGAAAGGTGGCACAGTCGGCGTCAGAGGTTATGGTGGCGGTATTATCCCCCGCTTCTCAGAGGTTGCTGGTAAGTATCCCGAGTCATCTGAATTCCATACCATGCGCGTAATGCCACCAGCAGGAATGCATTATGACACAAAGACACTAAGAGATTTATGTGATATTTGGGGAAGATGGGGTTCCGGTTTGATTGCATTCCATGGCCAATCCGGCGACATCATGTTTCAAGGAATCTCATCCGAAAACATTCAACAATGTTTTGACGAGTTAAATGATAGAGGCTTTGATCTTGGTGGTGCAGGTGCTGCTGTTCGTACTTCCATGAGTTGTGTAGGTGCTGCTCGATGCGAGCAATCGAATTACGATGAAGCGCGTGCTTTACGCACAGTCATCAACAACCTATTGGATGACATGCACCGACCAAGCCTTCCCTACAAGTTGAAGTTCAAATTCAGCGGCTGTGCAAATGATTGCGTGAATGCATCCCACCGTTCGGACGTGGCATTCATTGGCACATGGCGTGATGACATTAAAGTAGATCAGGGAAAGGTTAAAGAATTTGTGGCGGAAAATGGTCGCAAGATGGTTAATGACCAAGTAATTAACATGTGTCCAACCAGAGCATTGTCACTCAATGATGATGACAGTTTAGAGATAGATAATCAGAGCTGTGTGCGATGTATGCATTGCATCAATGTGATGACAAAAGCATTATCGCCAGGCGACGATAAAGGTGTTTCTATACTTGTAGGAGGCAAAAGAACCCTAAAAATAGGTGACTTAATGGGTTCCATGGTGGTTCCTTTCATGAAACTTGAAACGGATGAGGACTTTGAGAGACTTGCAGAGTTGACCGAAGAAATGGTTGAATTTTTTGCTGAAAACGCTCTTGAACATGAAAGAACAGGGGAAATGATCGACCGTATTGGCCTGGTTAATTACCTCGAGGCTCTTGGTTTAGAAGTTGATCCCAACATGGTCTCACATCCACGCACTAGCTCCTATGTACGCATGGATGACTGGGATGAAGAAGCTGAAAAGTGGAATAAACGCAAGTCCATCTCAGCTGCGGCTGAATAAGGCATATACAAAACTGGAGTTGATTGCATGAGTGAAACAAAAGAAGCACCACGTATGCCAATAGAATCTGGGGTCCCAGATCCAATGCCACTAATGCACCCGATGATGCGAAAAAATTATGGTGCTTGGAGCTGGCATGACAGACCACGCCCTGGTGTATTGCGCCATGTCGCCAAAAGCGGAGATGAGATATGGACCGTCAAAGCAGGAACACAGCGCCAAATGGACCTGCACACTATTCGCAACTTGTGTGATATAGCTGATGAGATGGCAGATGGCCATGTTCGTTTCACGGCCCGCTCAAACATCGAATACATGGTCACTGACGAAGCCCGTGTTGAGCCGCTGATTGAGAGACTGGAGAGCGAAGGCTATCCAGTCGGAGGTACAGGAAATTCAATCTCAATGATTTCTCACACCCAGGGCTGGTTACATTGTGACATACCAGGCACAGATGCATCAGGGGTTGTGAAGTCTCTAATGGATGAAATTTACCACGAATTTACGCATGAAGAGATGCCAAACCGCGTCAAGATTACAACGTCTTGTTGTCAAATTAACTGTGGTGGACAAGGCGACATAGCCATCAACATTCAGCATACCAAACCGCCAATTATAAACCACGATCTTGTTGCAAATGTATGCGAGCGACCAGCCGTCGTTGCGCGTTGCCCTGTTGCCGCTATTCGACCTGCCCTCGTCAATGGCAAACCAAGTTTGGAGGTTGATGAAAAAAAATGTATATGTTGTGGTGCTTGTTACCCCCCCTGCCCTCCCATGCAGATAAACGACCCAGAGCACTCAAAGTTAGCTATTTGGGTTGGTGGCAAACATTCCTCAACTAGAACAAAACCAACCTTTCACAAATTGGTTGTCTCAAACCTTCCTAACAACGCCCCACGTTGGCCTGAAGTTGCTGAAACTGTCAAAAAAATCATCAAAGCCTACAAAGAAAATGGGCGTCCTTGGGAACGTATGTCTGAATGGATTGATAGAATTGGCTGGCCGCGTTTCTTTGAGTTAACGGGCTTACCATTTACCAAACACCATATTGAAGATTGGAGAGGGGGCCGTAACGCTCTCAATCAATCTTCACACGTTCACTTCTAAAGGATTGAACGACTATGAAATTTGGAATCCTTGTCAACGAGGGCCCCTTCACCCACCAGGCCTCCGATACTGCTTACCATTTTGTGTGTGCAGCAATTGATAAAGGTCATCAAGTGATGCGTGTTTTTTTTTATTATGACGGTGTTAACAATGCTAACAAGCTAAGTGCGCCCCAAGCGGATGACCGTGATTTAGTCAAGCTATGGGGCGAACTAGCCACAAAACATAATATTGATCTTGTCGTCTGCGTTGCTGCTGCCCTCAGAAGAGGCATTGTTGAAGAAAACTTAGCTGACGGTTTCCGCATTTCCGGTCTTGGCCAATTGACAGAAGTTGGTATTGCTGCGGATCGCCTGGTTGTTTTTGGGGACTAAAGTTAATGAACGGGGAAATAGAATTTGATACTGCTGGTATCACTAAAAAGTTCATGTATGTCAACAGGAAGGCACCCTACGGAACTATCTACGCGCTCGAGATACTTGAGGCTGTTCTCATATCTGCTGCTTTTGAGCAGCATGCTTGCATTGTCTTTATAGACGATGGTGTCTACCAGATAAAAAAAGGGCAGAATACTGACAGCGTAAATATGAAAAATTTTTCTAAGACTTATGGCGTCATCGCAATGGAAAAAGAAGATGCTGACGACGACGAGGATATTGATATGGTTTGGCGTATTATTGTTGAACAAGAGTCTATGGAGGCACGTGGGCTGTGCGCCGACGATTTCGTAATTGACGTTGAAATCATCCCAAGTGCTGAGCTAGCAATTATCATGAGCGAACAAGAAATCATCATCAGCGGATAATTGGAGGTAACTGGAAAATGATCCACACTGTCAACAAATCCCCTTTTGAGCGTAACAGCCTAGACAGTTGTTTGAGGCTAAGTGTTAAAGGTTCGCCAATTCTTCTATTAGAGGACGGTGTATTGGCTGCAACGGCTGGAACCTCCATTTCAGAAAAAATAGCTAGTGCCATGAGCGAACACCCGTTTTTTGTCCTTGGGCCAGACCTAAAAGCCAGAGGCATAGAAGAAGGCGACCTTGCTGATGGAATTACTGTCATAGATTATGCGGGATTTGTTGACCTAGTTGTCGAACATGGAACTGTTCAATCTTGGCTATAATAATTGTGAAAATATTTAAAAAGGAGACAATAAAATGGCTTATGAGCTTAACGGAAAATCCTTCGAGTCTGACGAAGAGGGCTACTTAGTCGACATAGGTTCATGGAATGAGGAGTTGGCTAATTTAATTGCCAAAGATGAAGAGATCGACATGACCGAGGAACATTGGGAAGTAGTTAACTTTTTGAGAGACTACTATAACGAATACCAAATTGCCCCTGCTGTTCGTGTTCTTATTAAAGCAGTTAAGAAAAAAATGGGTGCAGAGAAAGGCTCCAATAAATATATGTACGAGTTGTTTCCTTATGGTCCCGCAAAGCAAGCTTGTAAAATTGCGGGCTTGCCAAAACCAACCGGCTGTGTCTAGCGAAATCAACTATGTCAATGGTGACACTAATATTTGCGCTAGCTTTCTATGTTGCGATAGCCGTAATGACTGCAGGACTAGTCTACAAGACATGGCAATTTGCCTCAACTCCGGTACCGTTAAAGATCCCCCTCATGCCTGCCCCCCTGACAAAAAGGGGAGTGGCATTTCGATGGATCCGCGAAGTGTTGTACTTTGAAAGCTTGTTTAAATCTAACAAATGGACCTGGATATTCTCCATGCTATTTCACGTAGGTTTATTGTTGGTGTTATTACGACATCTTCGTTACTTTACAGAACCAGTTTGGTTCTGGGTAAAGCTGATCCAACCATTTGGAGTGTATGGAGGATTTGCTATGATATTGGGACTGCTAGGCCTTTGGGCTCGACGCTTATTTGTCTCAAGAATTCGTTATATCTCAAGCCTGTCAGATCATCTTATGCTAGCTCTACTATTTCTAATTGGCATGAGTGGCTATAATATTAAGTACATTGCCCAAACTGACATCATTGCAGTTAAGGCTTTTTTTCTAGGACTGTTCAGTTTTAAGATTCAAACGTTACCATCTGACCCATCCCTACTAGTACACTTAGGACTAGTTTTATCACTAATGATTATCTTTCCATTTTCAAAACTCTTGCATGTTCCCGGAGTTTTTTTCAGCCCCAGCCTCAATCAAGTAGATGATGCTCGAGAGAAACGGCATACAGCAGCTTGGGTTGTAGAGCTGGATGATAAGGGGAGCAGAACTTAGGTGAGCAAAAAACCAGAATTCAGCACCCCAGCATTCCGTCCTAACCTTGAAAACCCAGTCCTCAATGAGGGCGCAATGGCTCATTCACAGCCCTTTGTGGCAGCTCCAGAACATCAGGAAGCCCTCGGGTTTCCCGGTAAACTGGTAGACAATTGGCAAGAAAAAGCTATAGAGAAACTTGGGGATCTTGTTAGCAAAAATCGCGCCCTGCGAGTTTATTTAGACAGTTGTGTTAAATGTGGTGCTTGCACAGATAAATGTCATTATTTCATAGGTACTGGCGACCCCAAAAACATGCCTGTGGCCCGGCAAGATTTATTACGGTCCGTCTATCGTCGTAACTTTACTTTTACAGGCAAATTGCTTCCAAAGCTTGTCGGTGCAAAAGATTTGAACAAAGATATGCTTGACGATTGGTATAAATATTATCATCAGTGCTCCCAGTGCAGACGTTGCGCCGTGTTCTGTCCTTACGGAATTGACACAGCAGAAATTTCAATGGCAGCACGAGACATAATGGACCACATAGGTCTTGGCACAAAATACAATAATGAGATACTCGGCAAGGTTCACAAAATAGGGAATAATTTGGGCCTACCAAAAAATGCGTTGATTGATACTATGGAAGGGCTAGAGGAAGACGTAGAAGAAGAAACTGGTTTTAAGGTTCGCTTTCCAGTTGATGAAAAAGGCGCCGACGTTTTGCTGGTGACCCCATCAGCTGACTTCTTTGCAGAACCTCATGTTGACGGCCTGATAGGATATGCCAAAGTATTTCATCAAGCTGGGGTTAAATGGACTGTAAGCTCTTATGCTTCAGAAGCCGCAAATTTTGCCTTGTTCATTGGTAATTATGAGCAAATGCACAAGGTGGCACATCGAATCAAGCAAGCAGCACTTGATTTGGGCGTCAAACGGGTAATCTTCGGCGAGTGTGGACACGCTTGGAGGGTGGCATATAGCTTTCTTAATTCGTTGGCCGGCCCTTGGGACTTTCTTGACCCTAAATATTCAAAGCCAGAACATATTCTTGAGTTTACGAACAAACTTATCAAACGTGGCGGGATTAAACTTGATCCTTCTGCCAATGACGACAAAGTTTTAACGTTTCATGATTCATGTAACGTGGCCCGTGCAACTCGCATGGGCAACATTGAAGGTGGTCAATTCACCGTTCCTCGCGATGTCATAAAAGCCTGTGTAAATAAGTTTGTTGATATGGATTCTTCGACTATTCACGAAAAAACATTTTGTTGTGGCGGTGGAGGCGGACTGTTAACCGACGATCTACTGGAACTACGTGTCAAGGGAGCACTTCCAAGAATGGAGGCATTAAAAGACGTTGTCGACAATCATGGGGTCACCCACATGGCCGCCATTTGTGCAATCTGTAAAAGTCAATTTTCTAAAGTAATGCCATTTTACGATTTTCCTATGGACATGATTGTTAGTGTTCACCAACTGGTTAGTAATGCGATCCAGTTGGGAGCTAAAGATTGAGGATTAAAAATTATGAGTGCAACAGAAGCCAAGAAGTTATCATTCAGGCGCTATGAAAATGGCGATAAAACATATGATGATTTTACTGACAAGATTTTCAATGCAGGACATACACATAAATGTCCAACTTACATTCACAAAACTCCACCGTGTCAAGGTTCTTGTCCGTCCGGACATGATGTACGTGGCTGGCTTGCCATCGCTCGTGGACAAGACAAGCCCGCTGATCCTGACACGCCCTGGCAACAATACGCCTTTGAGCGCATGACAGAGTCCAACCCGTTTCCTAGCGTAATGGGGCGTGTTTGTCCAGCACCATGTCAAACTGGTTGCAATCGTAACGAGGTTGATGATTTTGTTGGTATCAATGCCGTCGAACACTATGTTGGAGACTGGGCTATTAAAAATGCAGTTAAATATCCAAAAATAGCCGCCAACACAGGAAAAAAAGTAGCTGTAATCGGTGGTGGACCAGCTGGACTATCTGCTGCCTACCACCTTCGTAAACTAGGTCACAACGTCACAATATTTGACGAACACAAAAAACTTGGCGGCATGATGCGTTACGGCATCCCCGGCTACCGAACACCTCGAGACATGCTCGATAGTGAAATTGGACGAATAATTGATATGGGTGTTGAGGTAAAAACATCTACACGCATTGGCACTGATGTAACCATGGAAAAAATTGACCGTGATTTTGATGCTGTTTTTTGGGGTATAGGTGCCCAGTCTGGCCGTGCCTTACCTGTTCCGGGAGCTCATGCTTCAAATTGCATCACAGGAGTTGCTTTCCTTGATGCCTATAACCAGGAGCGCCTGCAGCATGTAGCTAACAAAGTAATAGTGGTCGGTGGTGGTGATACCTCTATAGATGTTGCCTCAGTTGCTCGCCGTCTTGGAAACATTAGCACTACCAATGAGAATGATCGTCCTGAAAATATTGTATTAGGTCATACAGCGCATGATGTTGCATCGACTGCCGTTCGAGAAGGGGCGCAAGTTACACTTACATCCTTATTTAAATTTGACGATATGATGGCCTCAGCACGTGAACGCGAAGACGCCGTTTCTGAGGGCGTCGATATCAAAGGAGGCATCATGCCTCTTGAAGTTTTGCTTGATGACGAAGGAAGAGCACGTGCCCTAAAAATGTGTAAATGTGAGATGGATGGTACAAAACCTATTGCTCAAGAGGGTACTGAATTTGAATTAGAATGTGATCTAATTGTGTCAGCTATTGGTCAAAGTGGGAATCTTGAGGGTCTTAGTGAGTTAGACAATGGAAAAGGTTTTCTTGAAACCGACAAAAACTATCAAGTCATAAACAAAAAAAATCATTTTGCTGGTGGTGATATTATCCGCCCGCATCTGCTCACAACTGCTATAGGTCACGCTTCTATAGCAGTTGAGGGAATCCATAGATTCCTGATCGGCGAAGAACAAGCAGAACGTCGCCCAAAGGTTGATGTGAATCATTTTAATTTACTGGAAGAATTACACCAACGCCATCTTGATCCGGATGTAGCCATAAACGAACCAACACGTGGGACTTCAGAAAAGAATTTCGCAGTTCACAACTATGAAGATCGTTCTGAAAAACAAGTAATTCCCCACAACGAGTTGTTCCTTGGTCACTTTGGTTATGAGGAGCGCAACCACCGACCAGAGATCAAAGTTAGTGCAAGTGAAGTCTTAGGAAACTTCAATGAACGATTAAATGTGATTACAGAAGATGAAGCTAAAGCCGAAGGTGAGCGCTGCATGAGCTGCGGTATGTGCTTCGAATGCGATAACTGTGTTATTTACTGTCCACAAGATGCCGTCTTTCGTGTCAAAAAAGATCAAGTTGCGGTTGGACGTTATGTAGATACCGACTACACAAAATGCATCGGTTGTCATATATGCATGGATGTCTGCCCAACAGGCTATATACAAATGGGGCTTGGTGAGTAAGAGCCTGTGATGCGCCATCATAAGTTTACTCTGGGAGTTTTATTGTTAGGATTGGTAGGTTTTGCCATTTTCAGCGTTCAAGCCGAACATGAAATTGTTCCCTTGCCCCACCTAGCTAAGGCAATTAAGGGTGAGCAGTGTGTTGAACCTAATGACATCATGCGCCGCAATCACATGACTTATCTGATGCATCAACGAGATGAGACCGTGATTGATGGTATTCGTGGGAAAAAATATAGCCTCCAAGCTTGCATTGACTGTCACGCAACCATCGACCCCGAATCAAAAGATAGTAAGGTTCGGACCATAAAACCGTTTTGCTCTGAGTGTCACTCCTATGCTGCAGTAAAAATTGACTGTTTTGCCTGTCATAATCCAAGCGTTCCTGTGGAGGTGACATCAGGCACTCTAAGCGAAATGATTGCTGCACATTTAAGCAAATCAGGGGGCATAAGATGACGATTGATACCTCAAAGCGCAAACTACTGGTTAGTGGTGCTGCCGTTGCAGGTATGGCTATAGCATCTGGGGTCATTCTGATTGCACCAGCTAATGCTCGTAAAGCGGGTGAACCGGCTTCAGAAAAGGTTCGTTGGGGCCTTTTAATAGACTCAAATAAATGCGATGCAGGCTGCGATGAATGCGTTGCAGCTTGCAAAACAGAAAATGGTTGGAAGGGCAATGATAGACCAACCACAGATCCCCAGTGGATCCGCAAAGTTAACCTAAAAGACAAAAAGACAGGCGCTAGGCATTCACTCCCTGTCATGTGCCAGCACTGCGAGAACCCACCATGTGTAGATGTATGCCCAACTGGTGCATCCATGCAACGGGCAGACGGGGTCGTCCTCGTTAATCGCCACACCTGTATTGGCTGTCGGTATTGCATGTTGGCTTGTCCTTATAAAGCACGGTCATTTGTACATGAAGACGTAACAGGCCAAAAACCGCATATGCCTCGCGGCAAAGGTACTGTCGAATCTTGCACTCTATGCGTCCACCGAATTGATAAAGGTGGTACACCAGCATGTGTTGAAGCCTGCAGCACAAAGGCTAGAAAGGGTGCTATAATTTTTGGTGACTTAAATGATCCAACCAGCGACATCGCTAAAGAACTATCAAAACACGTGACAACCCGTTTGCGCGCTGACTTGGGGCTCGAGCCCGGCGTCCATTATCGTGGTATTTAGTAAAGTGCGTATTCTATGAAACCAAATCTCTTTACACAAATTCAAGGTGATTCTGGCAGATACTGGGTATATTTAGGATCGTTGCTAGCTATTATTATTACTGGCCTCATCGCAGCTTGGTACATGGAACACAAAGGCCACTGGGTCACAGGTATGAATAACCAAATTGTGTGGGGGACACCTCATGTTTTTGCAGTTTTTCTCATAATCTCAGCCTCAGGGGCACTCAACGTTGCATCAATTTCCTCTGTTTTTGGCCGAACTATATACAAACCCTTGGCACGCCTTTCGACACTTTTAGCACTATCATTGTTGGCTGGCGGCTTAATGGTATTAGTATTAGATCTTGGGCGACCCGACCGCCTAATTATAGCTTTAACTACACATAATTTTAAATCAATCTTCGCTTGGAATATCTTTCTATACAATGGTTTCTTTCTGATAGTTCTTGTCTACATGTGGATGATGCTTGAGCGACGTATGAACCAATATACCCAGATCATCGGGCTGATAGCATTTATCTGGAGATTTGCACTAACAACTGGAACAGGTGCGATTTTCGGTTTCTTGGTTGCTCGCCAGGCTTATGACACAGCGATTATGGCGCCTTTATTTATTATGATGTCTTTCTCGTATGGTTTGGCTGTTTTTCTACTAGTTCTTTTATTTAGCTGCAGGTTAACCAAACGATTTTTGGGTGATGTAATGTTGCAAAAGCTAAAAAACCTACAAGCTATCTTTGTAGTTGCAGTTTTATACTTTGTAGTCGTGCAACATCTAACTAACCTCTATGCTTCAGAGCATCATGGAGTCGAGACATTTATTTTACTCGATGGTGGAATATATACTCAGATTTTTTGGATTGGACAGATAACGGTTGGTTCGCTAATACCGCTTACCTTGTTCTATCATCCAAAGACAAGCCAAAATCGCAACGTAATTGCATTAGCAACGTCAATGATCATCATTGGGGGTTTCGCACAGCTTTATGTAATAATTATCGCCGGCCAAGCCTATCCTTTAACAATTTTTCCTGGCTATGACGAATCTAGTACTTTCTATGATGGGGTAGTTGCCTCTTATGCACCAAGTATCCCAGAATTTTTACTTGGCCTTGGCGGTATTGCAGCCGCATTATTCATTGTCTCAGTTGCCCTTCGTGCACTACCACTACTTCCGGCAAGACTGGCAGATATTGATGTTGATCCAGATTATGTAGAATCAAAACCCAACATGGACGAGGCAGTTAAAGGACTTAAGGTTGAAAAACTGTCTGAGCCTTCTTAGGATTTGTACAATTTTTAAATTGATTGAGTTAACAGAATGTTTTTTTACTGGTTCAACCTCCAACCATGAATGGCTATGAATGACTGAAGAACATCCCTTTGCACAATATGTTCGCATCCTCGGGAAAGGGCCAAACCTATCTCGTCCTCTATCGATTGAGGAAATGTACCAAGCTGCGTCCTTAATCATGAAGGGGCAAGTCGAACCAATGCAAATTGGTGCATTCTTGTGTATTTTACGCATGCGTACTGAAGTTCCAGAAGAGGGTGCGGGTTTTGTTCGCGCAGTTCGTGACACTCTTGTTCTCCCAAAAAATTTGCCAAAAGTTGATGTAGACTGGTCGTCCTACTCGGGTAAGAAGCGACAATTACCATGGTTCCTTCTTGCCGCTCTGTTGTTGGCTTCAAATAGAGTAAGTATTTTCATGCAAGGGACCGAAGGCCACACAGCCGGGCGTATTTACTCTCATTCAACCCTTGCCTCACTTGGTATTCCCATAGCCAAGTCTTTGAATGAGGCGGCTGAGCACATTCGTTATAATAATTTTGCCTTTCTGCCTTTAGCCCATTTATCGCCCAAGCTACAAGAACTAATCGATTTAAAATCAATTTTAGGCCTTCGGTCGCCAATTAATACATTTGGGAGAATGGTAAATCCATTTAGCGCAACCCATGAAATCCAAACTGTCTTTCATCCTAATTATCGGGAAATCCACCGGGAAACGGCCAAACTACTGGGGCAAAAGCACATGGCGGTCTTTAAGGGAGAGGGTGGAGAAGTTGAGCGTCGCCCCCAAAAACCAGTATTGGTGCAAAGTCTTCATGAGGGAGTTCTAAGTGAAGAGGAGTGGCCTGCTATGCTACCAGAGGATCAGGTTAAAAGTGACGAAACCATGGACATTAAACGCCTAAAAACAGTTTGGAGTGGGGAAGAAGAAGACATCTATGCCACAGCTGCAATTACTGGCACAACTGCAATTGTTTTACGTTTGATTGGTAAAGCAAGCAATCCATTTGATGCAACTGAGATGGCTAAAAAAATGTGGGCCGAACGAGATACTTCCAGGATTGAAAATTGACACCATGTCCCACATCCTAATTTCAGCTACCCGAAAGTCTTCCGGGAAAACTACAATTTCATTAGGTTTAGCAGCAGCACTTACAGAAATGGATATAGAGGTGCAAACTTTTAAAAAAGGACCTGATTATATCGATCCTATGTGGTTAAGCAGAGCTACTGCTCGCCCCTGCCAAAATCTTGATTACTACACTATGAGTGAACAGGAAATCTTAAATGCTTTTTCATATTATTCGCATAAAGCTAGATTTTCCCTGATAGAAGGAAACAAAGGTCTTTTTGATGGACTTGACCTTGACGGAACCAACTCTAATGCTGCACTTGCAAAACTTTTATCTTGTCCTGTGGTAATCGTCATTGACTCCCAAGGCATGACACGTGGCATTGCACCGTTAATACTCGGATATTTAGACTTCGATCACAGACTGAATATAGCTGGAGTTATCCTCAATAAAGTAGGTGGCGCTCGTCATGAGAAAAAGTTGCGAGCTACGATTGAACATTACACGGACATCCCTGTTCTTGGAGTAATTCAAAAAAATAAAGACCTTGAAATACCTGAGAGACACCTGGGGTTAACACCTACTAACGAGGCACCAGAAGTACAGGCAAAAATAAATAAAATCACTTCGCTGGTTGCAACGCAAATCGACTTAGATGCTATTATGAAAATTGCTGATAAAGCTCACATAAAATCTGTTCCTGCGCCAGTTCTTGACTATTCAAAAAATAAGGACATCAGTATTGGAATAGCTAGGGATTCAGCATTTGGATTTTACTATCCAGGAGACATGGAAGCTCTTGAAGCGTCAGGGGCTAACTTGGTCAATATCAATATGACAAAGGATGCCAAGTTGCCCAATATTGATGGTTTATTTATTGGTGGTGGGTTCCCGGAAACTCGCATGGTTGAGCTTAAAGCTAATAGTTCTATGATGGATAGCGTAAAAAATGCTGTTGAGGGAGGCCTTCCAACTTATGCTGAGTGTGGCGGCCTTATGTACCTGGCTCGCAGCATTACTTGGCAGGGTAAGACACAGGAAATGACTGGGGTTATTCCAGGTGATATTATAATGCATAGTGAACCACAAGGGCGTGGTTACGTTCGTTTACGTGAGACAGGCAAAGGGCTTTGGCCGTCAAATGGTTTAGGTGAAATATCAGCACACGAATTTCATTATTCATCACTTACAAACCTCGAAGGCAACTTTAACTTTGCATACAAGATGGTACGGGGAAACGGTATTGATGGAAAGCATGATGGGCTCATTCATAAAAACCTACTCGCTGGATTTTCCCACCTACGGAATGTAGAAGCTAATTTGTGGGCTACACGATTTGCAAATTTTGTAAGACATAATAAAAAAGTACAGGGTCAATAATAACCTGAGCAAGGAACTATTTAAATGGATGCTAATCCTAACGTTTATATTGTCGGCGCTGGACCCGGCGACCCAGAATTATTGACTGTAAAAGCAGCTCGCCTTCTTAAAGAGGCGGATGTTATCGTCTATGACAGACTGGTATCCAAAAAGATTCTCGAGTTGGTACCATCTGGGACAACCCAAATTTTTGCAGGAAAGGCCGCACGAGATCATTACATGCCTCAAGACGAAATTAATCAACTGTTAGTTACTCTTGCCAGAAGCGGTCAAATCGTTGTCCGTCTTAAAGGTGGCGACCCATTCATTTTTGGTCGTGGAAGTGAGGAGGCCTTGGTATTAGCACAAAACGGGGTGCCGTTCGAGATTGTTCCTGGCATTACTGCCTCAGCTGGTTGTGGATCTTACGCTGGAATACCATTAACCCACAGGGGAATGGCAACTGGGGTACGATTTGTCACAGGCCATTGTCGAGATGGAGCGCACTTAGATCTGAATTGGGAGAGTCTCGCTGACCCTGACACCACCTTAGTAATCTACATGGGACTCATTAACGTTGGCAAAATTAGAGACGAACTAATTAAAGCAGGTTTACCCGGCAATACCCCAGCAGGAGCCATTGAACGTGGCACAACTGACAAGCAACGTACTATACTCACCAACCTAAAAGATCTGCCCGCCAGTATTGAACAGGCAGAGCTCAGAGCACCAAGTTTATTAATCGTTGGACGCGTTGTAGAACTAGCACAAAAACTGAGTTGGCATATACCCGCTCTTGACACCTCGTCAAAAACATAAGATTTGCCGTGAATAAAAGAACCCTTCTACTAGTTGCACATGGATCATCAGAGTTCAAAGGTGATAACCCCGTTATACAACTGGCTGAAACCCTCAGTAAACGAAATTTATTCGATAATATTATTCATGCTTTTTTGCATCAACAACCGCTACTGAAAGATGTTCTCTCACAAATTCAAACACAAGAGCTATGCGTTATCCCCATGTTCAGCGGTTATGGTTATATTACAAGCGAGCTTATTCCAAAAGCTCTTGACCAAGTAAGTAGTGAAATTAGAGTACGTATATTTGATCCTATTGGTACACACTCAGAAATTCCCAACATTTTGGCAAAACAAGCACTATCAATAGTAGAAAAAAATTCGCTAAAACCTAAAGAAGTATCCGTGCTGATTGTAGGTCATGGCCACACAAAAAATTCAAAAAACGCTAATCAAACAATTATGCTGGCTAGGAGTGTACAAAAAGTAATACATGGAGCCAATGTCGATACTGCTTTTATTGAAGAGCCCCCGCTGATTTCAAATTGGGCACAAAATACGACAACGAAATATTTAATCGTATTGCCATACCTAGTTGGCGGAGGGTTACACACCCAGGAAGATATTCCAATAATGTTAGGCTTGGTCTCGGGCAACTACAGTAAAGAGCCATTCAGTGGCCCTCACTATATACAAGGACATACCATATGGTACTGCAGACCCTATGGTTTTGATGGATCCCTAGCTGACATCATACTAAAAATTGTTTCTAAATAGCTTTCCAAATGCAAAAACTATGTGTCTGTCAACAGCTCGCGATCCAATGCCTTTGTCAATACCATAAATAGCTTGCCCATATCTGAAGATAAGAAAATAGTTGATAATACGCCTTGTTGATCTCTTTTACGAGCTTCATCCAGAAAGCTTTTGAACTCATCTAAATATCTAGACACATAATTCCTAAATTCTTGATCATTTTGGTATCGGTCCTTAATTGATACCAAACGAGTCTTTTCACGGAAGCCAAGAATTTTTCGCACAAAAATACCCTTTTCGCCCTTATTAAAACGAGTCCAATCTTCCTCACTTATCGATGTTTCCATCAAACGGCTCATGTCTACAGCCAATGATTGCAAGCGCTCTGTAATAAAGGTTGCCCGTCGCAAAAAGTCATCCATACCGGCTTCCTTTACGTTGGCTTTCAAGGCTGCTAACAACTCAGCAGCATCCCCAACAGCAGTCCTAATCTCCTTTGTCTGCTTATTTAGGGCCTCTGTCACTTGATGGCCTTGCACATTTACCTTATTGACCGCTTTACCTAAAATGTCTGAGCTTTCGCGAACTAACTTATCCCAGTGACTAATTTGACCCAACGCCTTGTCAGTAACCTCATTGATTTCACTTGCACGATCACCAATAGAACCCGCAAGCGATGACATACCGGCATCTGCTCTCTCATATGCTCCCGTAAGTTCATTAATTTGGTTACGAAGCGCATCATATGCACCATCCATTGAGGATGATATTTGCTTAGTGTGACCTTTAGCCTCATTTGAATGACGACGTAATAATTCTCCTAATTTTTCAAGCTTAGCAACACCAGCCTCAGTCACCCGATCAACTTCAGTACTCTGTTGGGCCATTGAAATTCCTACACTTGAGAGTTTTGTAGTGGCATCATCCGAAGTACTGCTTAGTTCTTGTGCTTTTAGATCCAATGCCTTTGCAACTTTGTTAATATCCTCAGCAGTACGCTTAGCTGTATGAGTGATACGTTTTGTTGTCTGATCCATGGTATCGCCAAGTTCAATAATCTCACGTGTTACTCGCGAACCTGTTTGGTCAATATTTTCTGCTTTTTCATCAAATATTTGCCCAACACTCTCAAAATTACTTTTTACGTTCTCAGCACTTGTGTTCAAATTTACACTCTGATCCTTCAATGCATCACTTACAAGGCTCATTAACTTTGCCGCACGATCAACGCTAGTGGTTACTTCACTTGCCTGTTCACCTAACTCACTACTGACTTGGTCCATATCTGCAAGTGCTTTATCACTTGTGTTCGATAGAGTGGACGCTTGTTGCTTTAGTTGTGAACCATAGGACTCAAGGTGGCCACTAGCTTCAGCATAAGCAACATTGAGGTCTTTTGTGCATGTTTCAAGAAACTGACTGACATCCTCCAGTTTTTTTCCAGCTTTAATCAACGATGTATCCATATCACCACTATACATCTTTAAAGAGGAAGCTATACTTTCCAGCCTGCTAGTTGCCCTTTCAGTTGCGTCTGTAGCATTACTTACTTGTTCTTGGAGCGAGTCACCAACTATTCTTAACTTTTTGGTTGCACTTTCTGATGCTTGGCCTACATCTGCTTGACCAGTTTGCAAAGACGCAGAAACCTGCTCAAGCATCTCAACTGCCTTATTCTTAACCAAATCTAGGTTTTCAATTTGGCTTCGAAGTCCAGAACTTATTTCAGCAAGCTGTATGACAGTTTGCTTACCTACATTAGTTAATTCTTGCGTACGCTCACTGAATTCCTGACCAGAAATTCTGATTTGCTGGGAAGCTTGATCGCTAGCTCTTGTCAGGTCATCCGCCTGACGATTCATAGTGCCTGAAACAAGTGTGATTAATTTTGCTGCTTTCTTAGAGGCAACTGAAATATCTTTTGAGCGATCCTGCAATGTTGAGCCAACCTTAGCGATATCCTCTAAAGCTGCACCCGAAACACTATCAAGCCCGTCTGATTGCTTTTGTAGATTCAAACCCGCAGAGAGCATACGAGCCGCAGCTTCATCTGAAGCCGTCGTCATGTTTACAAGACCACGCCTAATTTCTTCTCCTACTCCTTTTAATTTGTTCACAGCCTGATCAGTTGATTCCCCCAATTGGCCTGCCTGACCTTGCAGAGATGAACCAACTTGTTCGATAAGGCTCATGGCACGAATGGAAACTTGGTCTAACTTATTACCCTCATCGTCCAGTCGGTTTGACGCAGCTCCAACCTGTTGTGTTACCACGTTAGCAATAGCTGAAACTTTGTCAGTAGCGTTTGTAGAAGTATCGTTTATTCGACTCACAGCCAAATCTGCTGTTTCCTGCAATGTCATTTTTGCAATGCCAGCAGCTTTGTTAAGCTGGCTAGTGGTAAGAGCCGAATTTTTAAGTATCTTTTGGGTTTCCTCAGCTATATATAAGCCTAGTTCAGTCAAACGTTCAAAAGCCCCTTCAGAGGCTTCCTTAATTTCTATTATCTTACTGCTTAATGAAGTCGCATTTTCATTAGTGTTTGATGTAATTGTGTTAAATTCACCAATGGCTTCAGTTAATTTGCGAGTCGTTGTTCCCAAAGACGCTGCGTTTTTTTCAGCTGAAGAACTAATATTTTGTGTGCTCTGTTTGAGGGTTTGATTATAACTGTTTAGTTGGTTATTAGCTTTTTCAGATGTTTCAATCAAGGAAGCTGTGTTTTGTCGCAAACTTTCCCCTGCAGTATTGATGCGCATGACCGAATTGTTTGACGCCTTTGAGAGATCATCAACCTTTTCATACACAGCTTGTGTTACCTCATTAATGTTCATGACTGCATCTTCTGAAGCTTCTGATAACTCAAGAGTGCGACTGTGCAGTCCATCACCTACCCTTTCAACCTGACCAAGCACTTCTTCAGATACTCGTGATAATTCATTTGAAGTTTGGCGTAGTAGCTTGCCTAAAATAGTTGATTTTTTTGTAGTGCGACTGGCAACGCTGTCTAACTCCTCAGCCTGTTTATTGAAACTATCACTGCTAGTTTTGACATTAATTGCAACAAGGTCAGAAGTCTTGACCAACTCGCGTGCCTGTTCGGCTAGCGAATCACTAATGTTTTTAACCTCCAAAGAAACTTTATCTGAAGTTTCATTTAGTAGGCGAGTTTGTTGGCTTATTTTAGACTCTATTTCAGAAGATTGTGCCGCAACAAGGCGACCGGTGTCAGACAAATCATCGCTTTGGCGCTTTAACTCAACACTAATAAAATTTGTTTGCTCAGCAACACGGTCGGAGCGCTGACTTAAATCCTGGGAGTGACTATGCAAAATATCAGAACTAGCCTGTACCTTTCGAGCTGCTTCGTCAGAGGTTGTTAAAAGTTCACTTAAACGACTGTCTAAACTTTCATGAATATCACCAGCCAAACTTAGAGAGTCTAATGACATTGAGCGAATTTCCTTGACCCGCTCACGGAAATTATTTGCTGCCAGGCTCACCTTCTCAAGAACATCGTTTGAAGTTGATAACAGTTCATCATTTCTTTTTCGTAACAACTCACTAATATCCTCAACTCTGGTCGATGCACGCTCAGATGTATTGACAATTTCTTGCGAATTTTTGTAGATGATTTCGCCAACCTCTTCTGCTCGATGCGCTGCATTAGAAGTAACTATGTTCAGGTCCTCAGACTGTCGACGAAGAGACTCAGCAATGGCCTGGGCTCGCAAGTCTGCATCTTCTGATACTTTTGATAATTGCAAGGTTCTGCGCTGAACCTGTTGTGACACTTTTTGTGCCCTTGTTGCCGCTTCCTCAGAAGCTTTGCTTAAATCCCGAGCCTGACGACGCAAAGAGTCAGTAATTTCATGCATTCGTTTTTGCGATGCACTAGATGGGTAAGCGAGTTGGCGCATTTGCCAACTTAATTGCCGAGCTTCACGGGTAAACTTTTCGTTTTTTACAAAAAAAGCAATGACCATCCATAATAACGCAAGAGGTGTGAGTGTTCCGGCAGCCATGCCACCAACCTCGTGCGGCAATAGAGCACCCAAATCTGAAAACGGAATTTGGGCGTTTATATAATTGAGACTTAACCATAGCCACCCAACACTTAAAGCTACACCTAAGATTAGTACAAGGTGAAAACGTACATAAAATGGCGTCACCCGAAAATCACTCAAAGCGTTAGTTTCCAGCTCTTTTGCTGTGCGATTCTTGGACGATCCAATCGAAGCTATTTTCTTTTCAGGTTCTTTTTCCTGTTTGGGGGACGCTGATCCACTTTCATTATTTTGCCTTGCTCTAACGACATTGCTGACTTTTCTTACCATCGCCTCATCCTTGTTTTAACCCCACTTGCGTAAACAACTTTACAAAGATTAATACAATACGACAACAAAATGTAGTCGGTAAATGCAAGAATTTCACAAAATGTTGTGGATTATGTTAAATAAACAATCAAAAAAGATGTTGACCGCCGGTCACCCAAATTTCCGTTCCTGTGATATAGGTAGAATTCTCAGAACAGAGGTAGTATACGGTTGTTGCTACTTCATGAGAAGTCCCCAGGCGATCAAGTGGAATGCGAGGAATTATGGCCTCATATTCGGGCTGTATCATTGAAGTTTCTATTTCGCCTGGCGCTACAGCATTTACACGCACATCAAGAGCAGCAAATTCATTAGAAAGTTCACGGGTAAGTGCCGAGAGAGCGGCTTTGGATGTGGAATAAGCAGAGCCAGCAAAAGGATGGATTTTATGTCCTGCAATTGAGGTAATGTTCACAATAGCCCCCTTCCCTCTATGCAGTGATGAGGCGAAACCTCGGGCTAGTTTCAACCCAGCAAAAAAATTCAACTCAAAGACCTCACGCCATGCATCCAAATCGCCATTCAAACAGCCCAGACGTTCTTCGAAAGGTGCCTTAGGTGAAACACCCGCATTATTAACCAACGCATGTAATGGCTTTCCGTCCAGGGCATCCAACGACTTTTCAATAAAATTTGCAATGCTATGTGAGTCAGCCAAATCCGTTGGTATATGATGCGTCCAATTAGGGTCACGTTTGCACTCTGGCGGCGTATCATCACGTGAACAGGTAATGACCCGCCAATCTCGCTTAAGAAATAATGTTGCTGTGGCGTGGCCTATACCGCGACTAGCTCCAGTTACAACAACAGTCTTTCGTTCCTTTGAATGGTCATCGCTCATATTTTAAAGTAAAATAAATTAATCCGAATTAAAATCAATTATCACATCTAACCCTTCTAAATTTAATTTTTATTTGAATAATAAAGTATTATAGAGACTTCGTCACAGCTTTTAAAGAAGCTGATGAGTTGGCAAATAAAGAAAATGTTGTAGCTCAAACTCTACTTGGAACACTATATGCTACTGGTCGTGGTGTAGATAAAGTTGAAAAAAAGGGATTTAAGCTAACTTCAAAAGCTGCAACTAAATGCCATGCACGGGCAGAGTACAATTTAGCTACGATGTATAAACACGGTATTGGCGTTGGAGCCAATAGAAAAAAAGCGAACGAACTTTACAACAGTTCTTCTGATCAGGGCTTTCCAGGAGCTCACTCCGCACTTGGGCTCCACATTTCTAAAGGTGTAAAGACATGTTATTCTGATGATAATAAATGCGAAAAAGATAAAAGAAACAAACAGATTAAAGCAGAAATGCACTTTAAAATTGAAGAGATGTTGGGAGAAACTCAGGAAGAAAAAACTATGTTTCGTGGCAGTAGAAACATGATGACAAAATATATGAAGCCAGATGCTATTGCTGAAGCACACTCACTTGCCAAAGAATTTGTTAGTAAAACAACTAAACCTTCTGATTACCTGTTCAATTATTTTAATTAGAAACCAAAAGGAAAATTTTATAAATAATTGGTTTTAATGAGCTTTTTGTTAGCCCAGTTGTTAGCCTCAACCACTCAAAAACCATAAAAGGACCTAGCGCATTTCAGCTAAGCCCTTGATTTATTTGGCGACCCCGGCAGGATTCGAACCTGCTACCTCAAGATTAGAAATCTCGCGCTCTATCCAGATGAGCTACGGGGCCTGATTTAAAAATGGATGACAGATGTTACTGCTCTAATCATTCAATGCGTTTATAAGAAAAGTTTGCAGAATAGTCCTTTGGCTGGATTTTGCGAATCTTAGGCATTGTCACTACATAGTCAAACTCATTCTTCTTTGCAAAAGCGATAGCTGCATCAAGTGTCTTAAAACTCATTTTCACCTGTCCTTTAGTGTCCTTTGACCCAATCCAGCCCATCAATGGATCAGCCAGTTTGGCTGATACAGGTTCATATTCAAGAATCCATAACCCAAGTCTAGAACGCCCCGATTGCATGGCTGTCTTAGTTGGCTGATATATACGAACTTGGCTCATCGATAAACTCCAATGCTTTTTAACATTTAAGCAATTATATCAAAAGGACGTTAAAGCGGTATAGTTTACTTATTTTTTATATTGAAAATTTATTAATTTTCTATCATCAATAACTTAAGTAATAACACCCTATCAAAAAAATTTAAGATTTTTATTTAAAAATTTGCGCCACATAAAACGTGAAAGTTCCCAACTCAACGAAAGAAAGTATGAACCTAATGAAGCAAGGTTACCAACGTTATGTAGAAGCATTAAAAAAACGAAAAAAGGAGAATGAAGATACACCAGAGATTATCAAAGAGATACAGTTGGCATACAAGGAAGCTTTCGAAGCACATAAAATATGGTATCAAACCAAAGATCAACCATCAGAAAGTAAAGCAGAAGGGCAAGTAATGCATCCAGATATGATTCGAGATTTATCAACTTTTTTTGCCGACGCAATTGGAGGTTTTCCATGCAAGTTCAAAACACCCAAAGAAAATTAAAAGAAATAACTGTTTTTAAAATCCGTTTCCTGCTACAGGATCATTTCATGTTTCCCTAGATTCTATCCCTAGTTTTCTATAAATATGTCACTTGTTAAGTATGTAAAAAAAAATTCGGCCTACAAACGCTCTTAAATCGGAAAATTTAAAAGTATCTGAGATATTAAGCGTCAGAAACGATAAAAAAATAAACCCTCTTTACTAGTTGTACAAAGCTGATTTTGTGCAACCAGTCAACTGATTCAAATGCACATAGGATGTGAGAGCAAAAAATGCGCAAACAAGGTATAATGATCTGTGGACATGGTAGCCGATCAAAAGCGGCTGAAAGTGAATTTGGACTTCTCGCTGCTGGACTGAGAAAGCGATTGCCGGAAATACCAGTCGAATATGGATTTCTGGAATATTCCGCCCCTAATATTCATATGGGGCTGGATGCTCTCAAAGAAGCCGGCGTTGAGAATATTGTAGCTGTACCAGGTATGCTATTTGCTGCGACACACACAAAAAATGATATTCCTTCTGTACTGACAACATACCAACAGAAAAATCCAAAATTGCATATTAAATATGGACGTGAACTAGGTCTTCATCCTCAAATGATTTTAGCCTTTGAAAGGCGTATTTTGGATAGTCTAAGCCTTAGCCACGTTCACAATGGTGACCTGTATGACACACTATTAGTGGTTGTGGGAAGAGGCACCTCAGATACTTTCGCAAATGCCGAGGTGGCAAAATTAACACGCATTGTAACTGAAGATTTAGGATTTGGATGGTCAGAAACTGTCTATTCAGGTGTCACATTCCCATCTGTTGGTCAAGGCCTAGAAAAAATTTGCCGTCTAGGTTACAAAAAGGTTGTAGTTGCTCCTTACTTTTTGTTCACAGGAAGGCTTATCGATAGAATTTACAACTATGTTGACCTGGTTGCTAGAGAGCATAGCGAAATAGAATTCTACAAGGCCCATTATTTAGCTGATCAAGATCATGTCATAGATACATTCATTGAGCGAATTGACGAAGCTAAAGTAGGAAAGCATACCAATGATCACGATCATATGCAAAAATTCAAAGACCGACTCAAAAGAGGTGATATCAACATTCATCATCATCACGCAGAATACAAACCATCAGTAGATCCATACGACGACGAAGTTGTCCATGACCATGGGCACTCTCATGATCATGAACATTCTCATGATCATGACCATGAACATCATCATAAACACGGAGTTTACAAGCATATTTCCCACCCAAATGGGCCTCGCACCATGATTGATGAGGGGGTTTGTTGTTGTTTTATGAGCCAGTTTCCAGATCAGGTGATCGAGGAACAACGCCAAATTAATTTAAAAAATGGTAAGAAAAATAACCGAGAAAAATTGTGAAAATTTTTAAAATTACTTATTTGCTTGTTATTTAAAAAAGCCTTCCTTCAAATTAAAAGTTACACGCACGCAGAACTTATTTCGTCCCCAACTTACTGGACGAATTTGAAATAAACTTGAGCTGTATAATATAATAAAATTGCGCAATCATAATTTTTTCATTTAGAAAATTTGATATTTGTGCATGTACAGTCTCTCCTGATAGGGTTATCTATCAATTTTGGCTTTTGATACTGCGCATGCACTTTGCTCGCTCATGATTTTTATAGCTCAAAATATCTCAGTCATTCTGACCGCCTTTGGTTAGAGGGTTCTAAGAATGGACTTTTGTGACCAGCGAGCAAATCCAAAAAAATATTTTGCAACCAAGTCATCATTTCTGGATCAAGTTGCTCACCTTTTGGCTCGTCAGAGAGTAATAAATCTGGGACACTTTGTGTCCGATGCCAAATTATATAGTCGTCAACAGCCTCACAAAAAGCCTCTTGTAACTCTTTTATAAGCTCACTGTCATATTCCTTTATCTCATTTAACTCGGTCATTGCACGAATAAATTTTATGCGCCCACGATTAGTCGTCATTTCACTTTCCCTTGCTAACTTTCAGACTTTTTTGGTTTTTGAGTTTTCGTAAATAAGACAACCCATATACTCATAACATATTTTCAAGTGCACTTGAAAATATCGCAAATAAAACGAACCTAAAACTCTAGTGAAATAACTACAAGTTGACTTTCTGAGGCCCTGATTTAATAACAAACTGAAGGTATCAGATAAATTTAACTTAAATCAGGGCTGTCTCAGTTTTCTGTGGATGGTTTTTTTAAAATCAATCCAACAAAATACTAAAAATTTATCTAATTGTAGATTTACTATTTCGTTCAGAAAAATTAGAAATAATTCAAGGGTAAATGGAATATGAAATTTGAGGAAGTCTCTGTTGACGCCCACAGTCAAAAGGGTGCCAGGCGAGAGAGCAATCAAGACTCAATTGGGGCTCTAGGTTGGATAAATAATCAAAATATCTCCGATACATTTGCTGCCAATTTTACAGAAACAATTTTACCTAAGCTATTTCTACTAGCTGATGGTGTTGGAGGGCACGCCCATGGGGCTTTCGCAAGCAGAAAAACAATTCAAATAATCGTGGAGCTATTTGATAGAAGCGCTGAGGATTTTAATATTTTAAATGGAATTCTTGCTGCCCATGCTGAGTTAGTAGTCAAACCTCAAAATCTAAATTGTCAAATGGCGACAACTATAGTTGGATTAGTTTTATGTCAAAATAGGGCTCTAATATTCAACGTTGGAGATAGCCGAGCATATTTGATCAGTAATAAAAAAATTAATCTTCTATCAATTGATGACAATGATGAGACAAAACCCAAAAATATAATCACGCAATGTATTGGTGGAGTTACTAAAACACCAAAACCTCATTTTTTATCCCTCAAATATGAAAAAAAAGATACTTTTATATTGCTATCAGATGGCGTAACAGACTGGCTTTCTGAAACCAAAATTTTCGAAATACTATCTTCAAACGAAAACGAAAAAAGTTCTTTGCTTTGTCGAGAAGCTGTCAGAGCTGGTAGCGAAGATGACGTATCGGCACTAATTGTTAAAAGATTAATTTGACTGCTTTTCTAGGAGACCTTTTATTCCTTTCAGGATCAAAACAAATTACCCATATCAGCCGATGCTACCCAGTATACATTAGTTAAAAAGATACGCCGGGGAGAAATACACCCAAACTAAATCTTATAGCTTCAGACAAAAGTATTAATATTACAAGATACTTTAGTTCATACCCCCCCCTAAAAAAACGCTTTGCTAGTGTTTTTTTTAGAACGACAATATTCTACAAGACTTAAGCTTAGTTTGTGTGTTGTGCTTGATTGGAGTTACAAACACTGGATAGCTTTGATGATAAACCTTCGTCATAAGTAAATGACCCTAATTTAATTGCTAGAATACTGCACTAAAGAGCTATGTTCATGAAATCATTATATCGTTCAATTACTCTCTCCATTCTCCCATGGGGTAAGCTTGAACTTTCAGCTATGGCCATACTTTCAGGGTATTTGCTCTGGGCAGACTTCGTAATGTCAAAACCTGAAGAAGGGTATCTTTGATTCAAAATTGGACCATCTAACATAGCACTTTCGTATGGCAAATTTAACCATTCGCAAATTTTATGACACTGTTGTTCTGGCTCAGAGATCAGTCTATCAAAACTAATAAAAGCTGCATCCATGTAAGTTTCTGATAGTACTCTATCAAATATACTGAAAGTTTTTTCTATGTAATTGCAGCTGATTCTCTCAGAAACTCGCTCGCGTTTGGATATTGCTTGGACCGAGCGGATGGGATCGCGAATAACACATAAAACCTTTAAATGCTTTTCTTTAGCGTAGTCGATTAAGCTCAAACGGGATCTCGGGAACTGATATCCTAGACGCTTTCGCAGGTATCCATTAAGCCTAAACAATTTGTAAAATTTCTGCCAGCGACGGTGAAAATCAATTTGATTAGGAGTGCAAAGTTTGTTGCCAGGTATTTTTGTTCCGAGCAGTCGTAGAGCAGCACCGTGGAAATCTTCATCTAGTATAGACATATTACTGTGGGCGCTCAAAACTGCAGAAGTAAGTGATGTGCCGCTGCGGGGTGCGCCGATAATCATAATGCAGGGTTTGTTAGACATTAGGTTTTATAACCAGTAGCAATGTAAACATGTAACAAAATTGTATTAATCAATTACCAACATATCAGGGATAAATAAACATCTCATACAATTAATTTGCTTAGATCAATATTTCAGGCTCAACAGCTGCCACTAAACTAATGTTCAAAGGGCTTACACTTGAATTGTTATCTACGATATGTAGTTTAATCAGATGACCACCAAATTCATTCTTTTTGGAACAAAGGTTCATAGTTACAAGCCTGACTGTCAAAGTTTTTTTTGGAGATGAAATTTTTCTGGTTATTGCTCAATCTGCGCTGAAAGAAAAAATCAAAAAGAGGCACATGCCTGCTAAGTCACTATTTTTAATTGGTCGGGGCGAGAGGATTCGAACCTCTGACCTTTCGGTCCCAAACCGAATGCGCTACCAGACTGCGCTACGCCCCGTCCATTCAAGCAGCAAATAAGTGGACTTTACTATTTCCTCAATCACCATTCAATTGATGAGGCAATAATTCTGCCAACAAAATAATTTTCGGCAAAAATATTTTTGTATACGACTATTGATGATTTACCCTAATTAAGCACAAGGAGCAACAGAGATAATACTGAATAAACCGAAATTTAGTCTTAGCACGAACCTATCAGAGGAAATCCTCCATTCAGAGCGCTGAGGATTAAAAAAAACACCCGGCTCTCCCCACCATACTATGTATCAATCCTTTTCAAACAAATTATTGTAATTTTCTGGTTGGAATATTTGGTGAATAATTTTGTCTCCAACTTTAATTTTTAGACGAGAAATAGTACCAGCATTTAACTCAAGAACTGCCCGTGCTAGGTGAGGCGAAGAAATTATAGTTTCTGAGTTTGGCACAGTATTGGATACTATTGTAATAATCTTCCCAAATTCATCTATAAAGAGCATATCGAGTGGTATGTGTGTGTTTTTCATCCACATGTTAATTTTCTGAGGAAGCACAAAATCAAATAACATCCCACGATCTAGAAGTAACTTTTGACGACCCATTAAGCCTCTTTGGCGCTGTGAAGCGCTTTTAGCAACTTCCACCAAAAAATTATGTCTTACAGAAGACGTAACTATTGAAAGTTTGGAGACTTTATACAAGGTCGATTTTTGTTCACTTGCATGCAAATGTGTTGATATCTGTATAAATATTTGTACTAAAATTGAACAACAAACTACAGTTTGTAAAAAAAGCACCACATACGGGTAAAGTTTGCCTGTTTTACAAAAAAACGAGTTTTTTAAATAAATATGTTTTTTTTCTAGCTCACTCATTGCTATAGATTTATTATTTTTCTTGAAAAAAGACTAGTCTGAAGGGAGTTAAAAAGTGTTACACGCACTAAGCTTAGGTAGCGTTTTAGGCCTTTTATGGTTGCTATTATCTGGCATATTAGAGGGGTGGTTGCTTACACTTGGTCTGTGTTCAATAGTCGTTGTTGTTACCTTTGCTAACCGTATGGACGTAATTGACCGAGAAGGACACCCTATCCATATTAGCTGGAGAGCGCTATTGTATTGGCCTTGGTTAGCGCGAGAAATTGTGAGAGCTAACATAGATGTTGCAAGTGTAATCCTGTCGCCAAATATGCCAATTACTCCAAAGGTGATACGAATTAATGCCACTCAAGTAACAGAGCTAGGTCACGTCTTTTACGCTAATTCAATCACTCTAACACCAGGGACTGTAACCCTTAGCCTAGAAAACGGCGCAATGGGCGTTCACTCGCTTACTAAATCGGCAGAAGAAGGGTTGTTGAGTGGTGAAATGGATCGAAGGGTCCATTCCGTGGAGGGCCCTGCTAATAATACTGTAAAGAGTAATAAAAATGTTTAGCGCTGCTGCCCTAGCTATTTTAATTACAATGCTACTTGTTCTCGTTAGAGCTTTTAAAGGTCCTACTGTTTATGATCGAATACTAGCTGCAAATAGTTTTGGCACACTCACAATGTTGTTAATTGCAGTATATGGTTTTTTGACAAAACGGCCTGATTTTCTCGATATCGCCCTGGTCTATGCTCTTATTAATTTTATTGGCACAATTGCAGTTTCAAAATTTGTGCATTTTAAGGATTTGGCACCTCCCCTACCTAATAACGACCCCGGTGACATCTGATGGAAATATTTATCGATCTTATCAGTTGGCTTCTCGTAATTATTGGCTCTTCCTTTTTACTAATAGGTGCGATTGGCATACTCAGGTTACCTGACGTTTTTAGCAGAATGCACGGCGCTGGTATTATTGACACCATGGGCACAACAATGCTGTTCTTCGGTATGTTCCTGCAAGCTGGATTTACAATTGTTTCCATCAAATTATTTTTAATTCTTCTTTTTCTGATGTTTACCAGTCCAACGACAACACATGCTCTTGCCCGTGCAGCCCTTGATTCTGGATTAAAACCACTGGTTGACAATAAAAAACCCGAGGTAAAAAAGCCTGCCTCATTGAAAAAATCAAAAAAAGCGGAGAAATAGTTATCGAAGACATAATCGTTATTTTTCTTTTGTCCTTTATGGCAGTTACAGCTTATTTGCTTCTTCGCATTCATAACCTGTTCGCCGTCGTAATGATGTCTAGTATATATAGCCTGTTAGCTGCTGTGCTTTACGTCGTAATGGATGCGGTTGATGTGGCTTTCACGGAGGCGGTTGTCGGTGCAGGAATCTCAACTGTTTTAATGCTTGGTACTCTCGCTTTAACCACACGAAGGGATAAAGAGCGTAAAAAAATAGATTCTTTACCAATACTCATTGTCTTTATTACTGGTATTTTGCTCGTATATGGAACACTTGATATGCCGCCATACGGTGATCCTGCAGCACCAGTTCACCACCATGTTGGTCGTTATTATATTGAGAACTCAGGAGATCAGGTAGGCCCGCCAAATATTGTCACATCAGTCCTAGCTAGCTATAGGGGTTATGATACACTCGGCGAAGTTGCTGTTATCTTTACTGCTGCCGTGGGAGTGATGGCTTTAATTGGACGTTCCCGCAATCGTAAAAAGAAAACAAAGATAGACTGATGCTAACCAAGACTTCCATATTACGTGTTGTATCCAAACTCCTTATACCACCAATCATGTTATTTGCGCTTTATGTTCAATTTCATGGAGATTTTGGTCCGGGTGGTGGCTTTCAAGCAGGAGTGATCTTTGCTTCAGCTTTCATTCTCTATGCTTTGATTTTTGGAGTTGACAATGCCCGCAAAGTTGCTCCTGCATGGCTAACTCGTTTGATGTTGGCATCTGGAATTCTTCTTTTTGCAGGTGTTGGTGTCATCACTATGATCCTAGGTGGAGATTTCCTAGATTATTCTATGCTGTCAAAAGACGCCCATGCTGGTCAACATCTTGGCATAAACCTAATTGAATTTGGTGTTGGTATGACGGTTGCTGGTGCCATGATTACCATTTTCCTAATTTTTGACGGCCGTTTACGCACTGAAAAAGAAGAATGACTATGCAAACTGTAGCCGGACTTTTCAATTACTGGATCGTCATCCTTTTAATGATGATGGGTTTCTACATGGTAATTTCTCAAAATAATTTGATAAAAAAAGTTATTGGATTGAATGTTTTTCAAGTTTCAGTATTTGTTTTTTATATCTCTATGGGCAAGCTCAAAGGAGCTACTGCTCCAGTACTTCTTGATAACCATGAGCTCTATTCCAATCCCTTGCCACATGTTTTGATTTTAACAGCAATAGTCGTCGGCGTTTCAACATCCGCATTAGCGCTGGCACTCACAGTTCGCATTAAGGATACTTTTGGCACTATCGAAGAAGATGAAATCGAGGCGATAGAGGCCGAAGATCCAGGAAAAGATGAAACGGAGCTAACTTGATCAGCGCTCAGCTTCCAATTTTGCAGGTAATACTACCATTAATCATGGCCCCCGTCGTTTTGATTATCAGAAACGTATACGCCGTTTGGATAGTGACGCTAACAGTCTCGTGGATCACCTTTTGCATTTCTATCGCTCTCCTCTTTCAGGTTGATGAAGCTAGTAAAATTACATATCGGATAGGTGGTTGGGCCGCACCATGGGGCATTGAGTATGTTCTGGACAAGTTAGGGAGTTTTGTCCTTATCATCGTCTCGGCCATTGGCTCCATAGTAATTACTTACGCAAAACGTAGCGTTGAAGCAGAAATACCAGAAGACCGCATTTATCTATTTTATGCTATGTTTCTTCTTTGCCTATCTGGCTTGCTAGGAATAGTAATTACCGGTGACGTTTTCAATCTTTTTGTCTTCTTGGAAATATCATCATTGTCCTCATACGTGATGATTAGCTTAGGACGTAATAAACGCGCACTAACCGCAGCGTACCGTTACCTAATTATGGGCACCATTGGCGCTACATTTTACATCATTGGCGTTGGCCTGATGTACATGATGACTGGAACCTTAAACATGGCTGATTTAGCGGCCTTGATCCCCAGCATCTCAAATAGCCGCACCATTCACACAGCATTGGCATTTTTGACTGTTGGTATTGGCTTAAAACTTGCGATGTTTCCTCTCCACCTTTGGTTGCCCAACGCATATACCTATGCGCCCAGCGTTGTTACAGCATTTCTGGCAGCAACAGCGACCAAAGTAGCAGCATATGTCCTAATTCGGATTGTTTTTACACTCTTTGGCGAGGTCAATATTTTAGAAAACTTGAGTTTGCAGTACTCAATGATGGCGCTTGCTATTATTGCTATGTTTGTTGCTTCAATAACTGCTATTTTTCAGGAAAATTTGAAGCGAATGTTTGCTTATTCAAGTGTTGCCCAAATTGGCTATATCATACTTGGACTGAGCTTTGCGTCGCAAATAGGTTTGGCAGCTAGTGTTATACATTTATTCAATCATGCTATAATTAAATGCGCTATTTTCATGGGCTTGGGTTGTATTGCCCTACGAGCTGGTGTTTCTATCAGAGATATAAATGGGCTTGGCTATCGCATGCCTTGGACTACGGCACCTATTGTAATTGGCGGGCTTGGCCTGATTGGCATCCCCATGACTGCTGGTTTTATATCAAAGTGGTATCTTGTGCGAGCAGCACTAGAGCTAAATATGTGGCCGCTAGCTATATTGATTGTGTTAAGTTCACTAATTGCAATTATATACGTATGGCGTTTTGTAGAAGCTGCCTACCTCAAACCTGCCCATGAAAAAAATATCAATATTAGAGAGGCACCACTATCAATGCTACTTTCCTTGTGGATTTTAGCATTAGCCAGTATCTATTTTGGTGTTGATGCAACAACTACTCTAAGTATGGCACTTGATGCTGCTGAAAATCTGCTGCAGGGAGAGTCGAAGTGAGCTCAGAAGAAACCCTTCTAGCCGCATTAACCGTACCCATTGTTGGGTCTGTGCTGATTGCTTTCTGTGGCCGTTGGCCAAATTTACGTGAAACTGCCACGTTGGTTACGGCAACGGCTTTGTTTGGCTTAGTGGTATCTCTCTATCCGCATACGATGAGTGACAGCAAACCTTTTATTATTATTGGCGAGATGCTGCCCGGCCTCAGCATAGCCTTTAGTGTCGAACCGCTTGGACTTTTATTTGCTATGATAGCTAGCTTTCTTTGGATAATTAATTCACTTTATTCAATCGGCTATATGCGTGCTAACAATGAAAAAAATCAAACACGCTTTTATGTTTGTTTCTCACTTGCACTTGCCTGCACAGTTGCCATTGCTTTCTCAGACAACATGATAACGTTATTTGTGTTTTACGAAGTTCTAACTTTAAGTACATATCCTTTGGTTACCCATGCGGGTACTGATAAAGCCAAACAAGGAGGGCGCATCTATTTAGGAATACTGTTAGCTACATCCATTGGTTTACTATTTCTGGCGATTATCTGGACTTGGCTTATCGCTGGAACCCTGAACTTCATACCAGGTGGCATTCTTGAGGGCAAAGCATCGAAGGTGACCGTCAGCATTCTCCTAGCACTCTACATGTTTGGAATCGGCAAAGCAGCGCTGATGCCCTTTCACCGTTGGCTACCAGCAGCAATGGTAGCTCCGACACCAGTTAGTGCCCTATTACATGCTGTTGCAGTAGTTAAGGCCGGCGTTTTTACTGTAGTTAAAGTAGTAATTTATATTTTTGGATTTGATTTTTTATCAGATTTGGAAATTTCGAATTGGCTCACCTACATCGCTGGATTCACTATTTTAACAGCATCGATAATTGCACTTCGTCAAAATAACCTCAAGCGGAGGCTTGCTTATTCAACAATAAGTCAACTCTCATATGTCGTGATGGCAACTGCCATATTAGCACCTTTCTCTATCATAGGTGCTGGATTACACATAGCAGCACATGCTTTTGGCAAGATAACGCTCTTCTTTGCTGCTGGTTCAATTTATACAGTTACTCATAAAACAGAAGTTAGTCAGCTTGATGGCGTAGGCAGACAAATGCCATGGACTATGGGGGCATTTGCTATTGGCGCACTTTCCATGATCGGCGTGCCCCCAACTGCTGGTTTCATCTCAAAATGGTACATTTTACATGGGGCATTCGATAATGAGCATGTACTAGCAGTTGTTGTTGTGGTGCTAAGTACTATTTTGAATGCTGGTTATCTTTTACCCATTATATACGCTGCCTTCTTCAAAAAAGGAATTAATACTAGTAACGACCAACTTGGAGAGGCGCCTATGGCTATCATAATAGCCCTTAGTATTACTGCGGGAGCAACCGTTCTTTTGTTCTTTTTTCCTAGACTATTCCTTGAACTTACCCAGAAATTAATTTGAGACTGATAATGAACAAAGAATCGAAAAAAGCTACAGAGTCACATTGGTTAGTTCATCCCAAAACTATTAAAAATCTGTGGAAAGGTGGATTATTATTACTTGTTATTTTAATTTTTGCAGATTTTTTAATCACGCCACACCCTTATTTTATCATCGATAGTACATTTGGGTTTTATGCATGGTATGGTTTTTTTAGTTGTGCATTAATGGTTATTGTAGCGAAAGTATTGGGATTATTAGTTAAGCGTTCTGATACTTATTATAGTGACAAAGATGAATCTGGGGACAAACATGTTTAGCTTGTTTCTAGCGCCATCTTTTATTCTCATATTAGGTGCTTTTACTTTTCCATTTGTAAGCAAATACTTACGCCCTTTTTTGCTTGTAGGACTTCCACTCCTTGCTCTTTATCAAACTTGGTCATACGATTTAGGAAGCGAACTCACTATCACATTTCTTGATTATAACCTAATACCCATAAGGTTAGATGCCCTAAGTCGATTGTTTGCAACCATCTTTACAATTATGGCTGCTGTTGGTGGCCTTTATGCCATAAATCAGAAAAGCATTATTGAGCTTGTAGCTGCCTTCATCTACGCAGGAAGTGCTGTTGGCGTAACAATGGCAGGTGATTTGATAACAGTTTTTATCTTTTGGGAAAGCATGGCTATTGCATCAACACTAATAATTTGGTCTGCCAAAACTGCCACAGCTTACAAGGCTTCAATGCGCTACATAATAATACACTTGTTTGGCGGTGTCATTCTCATGGCAGGAATCGTTTGGTTGGAAGCTAGTACCGGGTCTATTGAATTTACAAAACTGCATACTTCTAGTCCGGCAAGCTGGCTGATCCTGATTGGTTTTCTACTAAATGCAGGAGCACCCCCTTTTTCTGCATGGCTTCCCGATGCTTACCCCGAAACCTCATATTCTGGTGCTGTTTTTCTATCAGCGTTTACAACAAAAACTGCTGTTTATGTATTGATAAGAGGGTTCCCCGGTGAAGAAGCACTTATATATATTGGGTTGTACATGATTTTCTACGGCATCATCTATGCTCTTTTAGAAAATGATATGCGGAGAATCCTCGCTTATTCAATTGTCAACCAAGTAGGCTTTATGATTACCGGCATTGGCATTGGTACAGAAATGGCACTAAATGGAGCAGCTGCTCATGCTTTCACCCACATCATATACAAAGCCTTATTATTAATGAGTGCCGGTTCTGTCCTATATGCAACTGGCAAACGCAAGTGTACTGATCTTGGTGGTCTTTTTAGGACCATGCCGTTGACTATGGTATGTGGCACCATCGGGGCACTGTCTATTTCGTCTTTTCCCCTAACTTCTGGATTTATCTCCAAGTCTTTGATCTCCCAAGCAGCAGCAAATGGGCAGCTACTGATTGTATGGCTGTCTTTAACTGCCGCCTCAGCTGGAGTTTTCCTACACGCTGGGATCAAATTTCCTTGGTTTGTATTTTTCCAAAAAGACTCGGGACTTCGCCCACCAGAGCCACCAAAGAACATGCGTATTGCGATGGTCATTTTGGCTATCTTATGTATTGCCCTCGGGATACTACCTGAATTATTGTATGCGTTGCTACCGTACCAAGTAGATTATTTACCCTATACTGCTGATCATGTCATTAAAATGCTACAACTTTTGCTATTTTCGGGATTAGCTTTTTTCATTATGTTGCCAATGATGAAGCGGACCTTGACTATCTCACTTGATTTCGACTGGTTTTACAGATACGTCGGGGTTGAATTGAATAGTTTTTTGATAAAAGTGCTAGGATCTACAATCACAAAATCTAAGCACTCTTTAGGTCAACAGCTTTCATTATATAAGAGGGTAATACTACGCTACTTGAAAATAATTGGAACTCTGGTAAAGACAACAGCACTAAGCTCAATGGTTCAGTGGGTAACTATATTGTTAAGTGTATATCTCGTAGTTTTTCTTTTTTTATAAATAACTCAGAGAAGTATCACTTCTCAAAAAAGTTATGTCTAATAAAAATATAAAGCCATGCCCAATAACTTGTCTAAAGACACAAAAAATTACATCACACCTGAGGGTTTAGAGCGCCTTCAGGCTGAATTCACCTTTTTAAAAAGAATAGAACGCCCAAAAATAGTCGAGACAGTATCTTGGGCAGCAAGCAATGGTGATAGGTCAGAAAATGGTGACTATATCTACGGCAAACAAAAATTACGCCAAATTGATAGCCGCTTGCGTTTTTTAATAAAGCGTATGGACAATGCAGAAGTAGTAGACCCCGAAAAACAGAAGAATCACGCACAGGTTTTTTTTGGGGCAACTGTCACTTACAAAAACTCTAAGAATATAAAATATAAAGTTAAAATCGTTGGTGTTGATGAAGCGCGTCAGGAGCAAAATGAAATCAGCTTGATCTCGCCGGTTGCTCAAGCACTAATGAAGGCTTGGGACGGAGAAGTCGTAACAATGAAAACACCAAATGGGGATGACAAATTAGAAATTCTAAAGATCGAGTATTAGGTCTTAAGAACCTATATCTTATATGGTTTATTGATACGTCAGTTATTTTTTTTAATTGCAGGTAACTTCGAAAGAAAAGAATCTGTGATGTTTTCTGTATACAATTACGTGAACTCAATTCACATATATGCTTTGATGTAGGATCTTTTCTAGGTTAATTCTCAAGCTAATTGTTGCAAAAAAATTAAGTGGACGACTTTCTTTACGAACCTGGTACCCAGTTTTTTACAGCAACAGGTCGTCCAGACTGAGAGCGCATCATTTTTGGCTTCTTGATCTGAGAGGATAAGGGAAGACTTTTTTCCCTCGCAAATGATAATAACATATCTTTGAGAGTAATTTCTGTGCGGGCACCCTTTACCAAGGCTTGTTTAAACGCATGACTTTCCTGACACATTTTGGATAAACTATCTGACGTTTTACGCCCAAAGCGCTCCCAAATATTGGAGAGGAATTGTTCCACGCCCGCTGGGAGAAGAACCTCAGATTCCATATTTGGGCGACCCTTTGCAAATGCCCTATATATATTTGGTTCTATAGGACCCATCTCTTCTGCGATAAATACTGCTGGCATTAGCTTACAACCCTCAAAGGCAACTACATAAAAGCCCTGAGCCAAGTAAAGCAGGCGATGTAATTTTTGTGGTTGCAAATATTCGTTTTGTTCGAGTGCTTTATCTGAAAACCAAAGTGCTACATCAAAAGTCGAATCCACAACACATATTGTTCCTTGTTTAGTATCCATAAAATACACACTTTGGTTACTTCTTTTACGAGTTCTCTCAATCTAACGTTAAAGCACAAATAAATAGTTAACGATGAATAGTTAATGAAATACTATTAAAACTACTCGCCAAAATTAACACCAAATCGATCAATCGACACTATGAAAATATTGAAAAGAGACACTAATTCTTTTACGAGAGCACACACTCCAATTGAGCAATCAGGCCAATCAAACCTAAATATCTTTTCATATTAAAGTAGCGCCATTCTGGTTATCTTTTCCCTAAAAATTCAAAACAATATAAGTCTAAACTGAGTGTCAACCTTATTTGCGTTACCTGCATGTAACAACCACTTTGAATAATATGCAAGGCATCCATAAGTAGGCTTAGGATTTCTATTAATGCATAATCTGATAGAGAAAATTGTGAAATTTTGAGGTTATACTAACCTGTAATATTTATTCTTTGAAAAACAATGAACTAAAGCCTCAAGCTTAATTTAGCTCCACGTGGTAAATTTTTCCCACTAATTAACAATATGTTGCTTTCATACGTATCAATTGCCCTAGCTACCAAATTTGCCAATCCTTTTGAACGAGTGCTTTGTACTCTATCACTTCTAAAATCCACATCCTCAAAAATATTAGCAAACATTTGAGTTGAACCAGCATAATCGACAAAGGCGGATACTTGTCTACCTCTACTACGACTGTAATTTGTTTGGTCTTCCTGTTGATATAAGAGCGCATCATTGAAAAGTACGCTATCCTGAGCAATGGACCCAGTTTCTTCAACAGGATTTATATCTGAACTAGATACAGTATGCAGGCCTCCCTGCAAACGCCCTGAAGACACGTTTGTGGAAACAAAAGCAGGAATATTTCTTGGTATCTGAGCCATTCTAAAAAATGCCTAATCCAATTCAACTAAAATCAATATCCGTCAGCCAAGTTCAAAGAGCAAGGCTAAAAATTCAAGCGACTAGTTAAAATACTACACAATTGAGCTAGGATCTTTAAAAATCCTTTCACACCTTAGTGGAAAAGAACAATATTTCAATGGCCGTTGCACTTTCCCTACTCAACGTTTGAACTTGGAGGTATAATCTGCCAAATAAAACTTACACTTAGTTTACCCGCACCAAAATCAAAAAGATCGTTATGTCCAGCACCTTTAAACCAGTTGCTCTGCTTTGGCATCAGAGCTTTTTCAAACAAATTCTTACCTAAACTAATAGGTATTGTTTTATCTTGATCCCCATGAAAAACAAAAACTGGAGCTTTTACCTTGTCTATATGTAACGACTGTTCAAATTTGTCTTTCAATAACCATTTAATAGGAACAAAAGGATAATGGTATTTAGCAACAGAGGTTAGAGATGGAAACGGTGCTTCCAAAATTAAACCTGAAGCTGGTGAACCCATTCTTGCAAGCTCAGAGGCTAGATTTGTTGCTACTGCCGTGCCCAATGACTCACCATATATAATTAAGGGGCGTTCAGTATCATTTGTCTTGTCAAGAAATGATAATGCTGCAAGAGCATCTGCATATAGGCCCTCCTCAGTTGGCTTACCCGAGTTTGTGCTAAAGCCTCGATAACCAACAAGCAAAACACCAAACCCTTCATCTAGAAAAGGCCTAACCTTATGCCCTCTTGAACCAATGTTTCCAGCATTTCCGTGAAGATAAATAACAATTGGTAAATTTGGTTGCCCTACTGCATACCAAGACAATAATTCTAAACCGTCAGCGCTCCGAGCTTTTACTGGCTTCATCATGCCAAGATCACTAGATGCCACGTCTACGGCTGATTTGTCAGGATGGTACAGTAAGCTTGATTGGAAGAAAAAAAGAAAGGCAACGAAAAGAAAGTAAGCACCCAATGCGATAGCAGTTACTGAAAAAAAAAATACGCCCACCGATCAGCCAATATTTTCACTTAATGATCGCCAAGAACCGTCTTTTTGTTGACAGGCAATCCCTCTCTGATGAGCAATCACGCCTTTTGGGTTTCCTCGTGTTTTTAGAGCTAGCGTTGATCTATAATTTCTGCAAGTTCGCCCATTGATTGCAATGAAGGTTTTTGTAGGCGTGAAAATGCCGCTATTCCCCGTTTCAGGATTTACCCAATCACTAACCTCACCATTGATAGCTGTACTTAGTGCAACTCGAGCATTGTTGTCATATGCTTGTTGGTCCGATGGATATAGAATTGTGCCAGCATCGTAGCCAATATTAGCACCTCCAAATGCGCCAGCAATTATAAATAGTCTCTGACCTAAACCACCTCCAAATTCGGCACCAGTATAACCACCAGCAACAGCACCTATAACTGCACCAGTCAAGCCTCCTACATTAGCTTTTTGCATATCTAAACCACCGCACGCCGCTAGTGCAAAAACATATGAAACTAGCATGGTTTTTTTCAGCAAAATTATGATCTTTGTCCTTTGCATAACACTCTAATACCTAAATTTAATTCCATCGTAGTTCATAATTGCACCTTTGGGAATACCCTGATTGTAATAGCCCTCATCAGTTTTTTTATCTCCCATACATGTGTAAGAAGCAGACATGTGGGCCGTTATTGGGCAAATGCCATAATCCTGTTTTAAGAAACTCGCAGACTTCCCATAGCGCTTACATTCATCAAGAGCCAGTTTTACTATCTCATCTGGTGTAGAATTAAAGGTATTATAACAAATAACCACTTGGGAAATATCTGTAATTGTTCTACCAAAGTCATCGGATGACCTATTATACTGGTCTGCTCTATGCACATACGGTGATGTTGAACAGGCGGATATTAAAATTAATACCTTGACATAAATAAAAAATCTCATTGAAATTATGGGCCTATTTGTTTCTCATTAATCCAATAGTTAGTCTTCTTTGTGCAGCGACATCAAGGCTATACTTTTGTTTAACAAAGTTTAAAAAAATTTTCCAGAAAGGTAATTCGAAATAAATAATTTAGAGCTCATTATACTGGCTTCGCTGTTAAGTCCCAATTACATAAAGAGCTCCTAATGATTAAAAAAATACATACTAAATTTGTAATCTGGTGGAATATAGGTTGTGTACAAGGCTAGTTGGAACAGAAAGAACCCAATTGCGCCATATTAACTTCAATAGCACATATCCCTTTAATTTTTAAGCAGAAGTCCTTTAAAACTTGAAAACCCTCAAATATTGAAAAGCCTGCTTCAAATTTAAAAAAGAATACATGATTATAAGTCTGTGGTACGGTAAATAGAACAAAAAGATAAAAGAAATAGTGGACACTTTTGACTGATCAAGTTGGCATAAAAAAATAAGGTTTCAATACTCTTTTTGCTCTGACCCTTAACCAGGTAGAAACGTGGCTTATATTTTTTAAAATAATGATATTACGTATTTTTCTTATATTTGTGATAATTGAGTTATTATGCAGTGCTGCATATGCCAAGGAACCCTTTAACATTATGGGCATCCAAATTGGTGATTCAATTGATTCTTTAAAAAAAGTATTTCCCGAAATTATAATCAAACCTAAATTAAATATGGCCAACTGCAAGAACGAAGATTTTGTGATTCAGAATGGCTCAACTTTCACGGCATTTAAGGAAGGAAAAGATCGAACATATTCCTTTCATTTAATTTTTGTTAATGGCGTTCAGACTGTAACAAGAGCCAAATTTTCTTATGTTTCAACATCTGTTAGCAAAGAATTATTTTTATCAAGACTAAAAGAAAAATATGACATGACTGTTATTAACGAGGATAATCTTCATAAAGCCAAGTATGCAATGGCAGATTATGCTGCAATTAGCCATTTTGTTGTTCCAGAAGGACATTTTTTTAAAATTGAGGATGAGGATATTTTTAGACTTCAATACACGTCAATCGAAGCCAAACAAATTGAAGCTGGAAATTTAGTTCACACGATCGTCATTGAAAGTAGAAATTATAATAACTTAGATGAATTTCAACGCAAGTTAGGAAAAGAAGATAAAGCCAAAAAAGAAGAGGAATGTGGTAAAATGGAACTGAACATGTTGGGTTTTTAGAGGGTTTAAACCCTTACTTCAAGGACTTAACTTGCAAAATTTATTTCCGTGCAGGAGATCAGCAAACCAAAGTGTAAATAGTTTATGCAGCACCTTTCTGACATTTCAGCCAATCTTGTTACACTTTAAACCCCAGGGAAAGCATAAAATTTAAGCTAATCCAGTTTCAACCAACTTAGCCCAATAGCTTGCGCCTATACTCAGAATATCTTAGTTCAATTACCGGCAATATCATTTCTTTATTAAAATTTTTGTCGTAACTATAAATCTTATCTTATGTTTCCTGTGGGTTACATAATTTTGACAAAAAGCTTATAAACATATGATGGATAATGAAATTATTTTTGATGTTTTGATAATTGGGAGCGGTGCCGCCGGTCTGGGACTAGCTCTGGACCTACCATCAGAAACTAAAGTGGCCATCATATCAAAAAGCCAGCTTGAAGAAGGCTCTACTTTTTATGCCCAAGGGGGCATTGCTGCAGTACTGGACGAGACTGACACTATCGACTCACACATTGAAGATACTGTCAACTCTGGTGCCGGATTGTGTGACGTTGATGCAGTCCGCTCAATTGTTGAAAGCGGACGCCAATCTATTGAAAAACTTATTGATTATGGCGTTGAATTTAGTCGTGACAAAAGTACCGAAACAGGAAAGTTCACATATCACCTTACCCAGGAAGGTGGCCATACCCACCGCCGTGTCATTCATGCTGCTGACGCTACAGGCCGTGAAGTTGAGTCAACATTAGTACAACGTGTCAAAAAAAGACAAAACACAATGCTGCTTGAATACCACAATGCCGTCGATTTGATATACACAACACGTGCAGATGGCTCAAAAGGACGTTGTATTGGGGCCTATGTTTTAAACATCGATGACAGAACTGTTAGAGCTTTCAGGGCACGTTCAGTAGCCCTTGCAACGGGCGGAGCATCGAAAGTGTATCTTTATACATCAAATCCTGATAGTTCAACAGGCGATGGTATTGCAATGGCACGTCGCGCTGGCTGTCGCATTGCTAATATGGAATTCACTCAGTTTCATCCAACCTGCCTTTACCACCCAGAAGCAAAGTCCTTCCTAATAACAGAAGCTGTTCGTGGTGAAGGTGGCCGTTTGCTTTTAGCTGACGGCACACGCTTTATGGAAAATTTTGATGAACGTGGTGAATTAGCGCCACGTGACATTGTCGCACGTGCTATCGACTACGAGATGAAACGAACAGGTAATGAATGTGTCTACCTGGATATTAGCCATAAACCAAAGGAATTGATTTTAGAGCTTTTTCCCAACGTATATAAACAGTGCCAAAAGTTTGGGTTTGATATTACTAAGCAGCCAATCCCTGTTGTTCCAGCAGCGCATTACACTTGTGGTGGTGTTGTGACTGATTTAAATGGCCGTACGGACATTGATGGACTTTATGCAATAGGTGAAGTTGCCTACACAGGATTACACGGCGCTAACCGTATTGCCAGCAACTCCCTTCTTGAATGCTTAGTGCTTTCGGCCGCTGCGGCAAAAGATATAGTTACGCATCTGAGTGAAATTCCAGATCCACCGGAGCTTCCACTTTGGGATAAAAGCTTGGTCCGTGACTCGGACGAAGAAGTAGTTATTTCTCATAACTGGGAAGAACTTCGAAGATTCATGTGGGATTTCGTTGGAATAGTACGAACGAACAAACGCCTTGAGCGAGCACAACACCGCATAGATCTTCTACTCAAGGAAATTGAGGACTATTACGGTAATTTCAACATCACTAATGATCTTTTAGAACTAAGAAATTTAGCTTTGGTTGCAGATCTTATCATTCGCTCTGCACGCTTACGCAAAGAGAGTCGAGGACTACATTTCACTCTAGATTACCCTGAGGCAAAAAGCTCATCTACCAGTCCGACGATACTTGAAGCGACATAACAAACCATGAATAAGAAGGGAAAACTTGTCGGTTATACTGCTTTAGTCACGGGGCTTTCCAACCCTTTGGGGTTTGAAATAGCAAAGTTTTTTGCAACCGAGGGTTGCCGATTACACATGGCTGATTACTATGAGCAACCACTCAAAGACTGTCTGAGAAAATTCACAGAGCTATACAAAGTTGATGCAGAAATTCATCAGATAGATTTGTCTGAAGCAATTAATATTTCCGTTCTCGCCTTAGAATGCCAGGAAGCAAACATAATTATAAATACATTTAAAGACCCAAAACAAGGTGACATTAGCCAACTTGAACTCGATGATTGGAAAAGCAGCTTTAACCTCACTCTCTTTCCAGCTATCAACTTGACACGAGAATTACTTGATAATCTTTACGAACAAGAGAGAGGTATCATAATTAATTTAGGTGGAGCCATTAGTGGAGTTGCTAATGAAAATTTGTGTACAATTAGCGTTAATGCGGCTCTTCAGGCTTTCTCAAATAGTCTTGATAGCAGAACTAGAGCAGTTGGCATTCGCGTGTTGAGTTTTCTACCCGAAGCAAATACATGCATTGAGGAAAATGCTAGCTCATTAAAGCGTCTAATTTTAGAAAAACTATCTTCGTCTAGTTAGACTCAGAAAAATAGTAATAGTTACTATACCCCACTTGTGGAATACAAATTCAATGTGTCCATGAAAATTTGGAAAAATAGTTTTCGTGAATAGATAAATACTTCAAGAATAATAAAAATACAGCTTGATAGAGATTCGTCATACTGTGGTAGGTCTAAGAGAACATTTACGTACAAAATATTGGCTTAAAAAATAGTGAAAGAGCCAGGGATGCTGGTAAAGTTCAATTTGGGTGCCACACAAAAATGTGTGATTTCTGATTAAACTAACTCAACTCCCTAGTTTCAAAGAAGAAACATAGACTTTTATATTTTAGGAAAACTAATAACCGCAAATAAGTCACAGAGTTCTTGCTCTTAAAGTTACTTGTTGGTTTAATGTAAAAAAGCAATCCGGCTTCTTAAGTTAGCGCAGCAATAAATAATAGAGCATTTTTTTCCAAATATGCCCCATGTATTCTAAATCTGAATTACCTGAAGGTGCAGAGCTGGTGAATGGTGTGTTTCATCAAACTATTGGACCAATCAAAACTAAATCCCGCCCTGTTTTGTTTTTAGATCGGGATGGTTGCATTGTGGTTGAAACAGACTACCTACATAAAGTTGAGGAGGTCCAACTCATAAGCGGCGCCGCCGAAGTCATTGCACTCGCCAACAGACTTGACATTGCTGTAGTAATTGTTACCAACCAGGCTGGTATCGGGCGTGGATATTTCACATGGGAAGATTTTTTCAAGGTTCAACATGAAATAAATGCTCAGTTAGCAAAGGCAGGTGCTCAATTTGATGGTATTTTTGCTTGCCCGTTTCATGCAAACGGTAAGCAACCATATCAGCACCCCAATCATCCCTCACGTAAACCCAACCCAGGAATGTTAGAAGCAGCAGCTACCTCGCTAAATCTTGATTTGGCCCGTTCGTGGATCGTTGGAGATAAAAAAAGTGATCTTAGTGCTGGCTTAAATGCAAATCTGACTGGTGGCATTCATGTAGCAAGCGGTTATGGATCAATTGCGGGTGAGAGAGAAGCCTCACTAGCCATAGCAACAAATGACTTTCAAGTTCTGGGCGCAGAATCAATCGCTGATGTGCCTAAAATAATAGATCTATTCAATTGAGTAATTAATTTACTTTTTCAATAGAAATTGATGATTTTACCTCTATTTGTTGTATCTTATGAGGGGACGTCCACAAACATTTTACTTTTTAGCTAGGGAAACAAAGTTTCTGAGGACCATAACTTACCTCTACGGTAAAAAATCTGCCTTTCGTGAAGCCGAGATGGCTTATCGGTCCAAAATTCAATCAAAACAGGAAACACACGATAACCTGACCAAAATTTGGGTCGAGGGACCTCCACATTTTGAAACTTGGTGGTAAATTCTGAAATAAGTTTATCCAAATCGGTACGCTCAGAGAGAGTTTGTGACTGTTTTGAAGCCCACGCACCAATGCGACTAGCTCTATCTCGCGACGCAAAATATTTATCAGCTTCTTTTTTTTCAACAAACTCAATATTGCCTTCAATGCGTATCTGTCTTTTTAGTGATTTCCAGTGAAAACAAAGTGCAACTTTTGGGTTGTCACTCATATCTCTGGCCTTGCGGCTCCCAAGATTTGTATAAAAAGTAAACCCATGCAAATCTACGCCCTTTAGCAAAACCATACGCGAGGATGGTTTGCCAGCCGCATTTACTGTTGCTAAGTTCATTGCATTAGCATCATTGATTTCTGAACGGTGTGCTTCTTCTAACCAATTCTGAAATAATTTAATAGGGTCTTGCTGTGAAATGACTGTCATAGCTTCCTTGCTGTATCTGTATAACGTGTATATGGTTATAAAGTTTTTTTTAATTACCTAAGCGTCAATGCTACAGGTCATGGTCGTAAAAACAACAGTTCAATTTGAGTTAATTGTATTATTTTTTTGCTAATGCAGAAAGAATTCAAGGCAACATAAACGGACCAAAACTACGGCAGGGTCGGAAACTATTGTGACACTTGATAACAGATTGGGTTTAAATGAATATCTTATCCAGGAAAAAGATCAAAACCATAAAAAACACACCTGGAAGATTCACGAATGAGAGATCCATATAAAATTCTTGGCGTCGCGCGCAATGCAAGTGATTTAGACATAAAAAAAGCTTACCGAAAATTAGCGCAGAAACTTCACCCAGATAGTTTTCCCCACGACCCAAAAGCTGAAGATCGCTTCAAGGATTTGTCGACAGCTTACTGTATTATTTCAAATAAGGATAAACGTAGTCGTTATGATCGAGGTGAAATTGATGCTATGGGTAATGTTGTAAAAGCGAGACGTTGGCAACGACCGAATAGATACAAACAGCAAAAGCGTAGCAACAGCCCTTTTGAAGACTTTTTCAAACGTAATAAAGCAGGCTTAAAAATTAATGGTTCTGATGTTTCTTATTCGTTAAATGTAGATTTTCTGGATGTTGCACTTGGCACCAACAAAACTGTATGTATGACTAATGGTAAAAATTTAGCTATTTCAATACCAGCTGGCACCAAAAAAGGGCAGATACTGAGGCTTAAAGGCCAAGGTATGGATGGCATTGGTGGAGGTAAAAATGGTGATGCACATGTCGAAGTCATTTATCAAGATGATGAATTTTACCGTCGGGAAGGCAATAATCTTCATGTGGAAGTTGCTGTTACGTTACAAGAAGCCCTTCTTGGAGCAATCATAGAAGTGCCTACAATTCATGGTCCTGTAAAATTGAATATAAAGGCTGGTTCAAACACCGGAAATATCTTGAGATTAAAAGGCAAGGGAATTCACAACAAAAAGACAAGCGGGGATCAGTTTGTCACCCTAAAAGTAGTTTTACCCAGAGTCCCCGATAAAGAGCTGACCAAGTTTGTTACAAAATGGGCAAATAAGAACAATTATGAAGTCCGCAATAATGAACAAAAAACAAATTCTGATGGTATCAAGTAAAAGCAAGAGAAATAAAAGCTAACTATTGCCGTTAATCTAGCTATTGGGTCAACACATAATTGTCAAAATTAAAAGAATAAAATTTACTATATTAAAAGTATTAAATGTAAACAATTTCAATTCATTCTTAAAAATTTACTGTATGACTGCTTAAATAGAAAAATCAGAGAAATTTCATAAGGTTTCATTTATACCACCCAGCTTTGCGAGGGCTAAAACCAATTAGGTTAAGTAACATTGATCAATACCTCAAATGCCAGGTTCTTGAAACTTAAGTTTTACAAACCTAATTTTTTTGTTAACTAACGTTTTTATTATGTCTAGAATATATAAAACTTTATAGGCAATTCGTCTCGATTTATTAAAACAACTATATATCATGTAATATGTGATTCTTCACAAATAGAAAATGAGGGGCTATATATGTTGTCTCCAAAACCACTTATGCAAGGTAAAAAGGGTCTTATTATGGGCGTCGCCAACGAACGCTCCATTGCATGGGGTATTGCGAGCTCAGCTAGTGCGCAAGGAGCTGAACTTGCTTTTACTTATCAAGGTGAAGCTTTGTTAAAGCGTATCACACCACTTGCCGAGGAGATTGGATCAGACATCATTATTGAGTGCGACGTAACAGACACAGCTAGCCTTGACAAAACCTTTGAGATCCTGAGAGAAAAGTGGGGTAAACTTGATTTTGTGGTACATGCAATAGCCTATTCAGACAAAGAGGAATTGAAAGGAAAATATTTCGAAACTACAAAAGACAACTTCACAAAAACAATGGATATTTCCTGCTATTCTTTTACTGCTGTTTGCCAACGTGCAGTACCGCTTATGGAATCAGGTGGGTCGATCATAACATTAACATATTACGGAGCGGAAAAAGTAATTCCTCACTATAATGTGATGGGCGTTGCAAAGGCAGCTCTTGAAGCTAGTGTAAGGTATCTAGCTGAGGATTTTGGTAAGCACGGTATTCGTGTAAATGCTCTTTCAGCCGGACCTATGAAAACACTTGCGGCATCTGGTATTGGTGATTTTCGATATATACTCAAGTGGAATGAGTACAATACCCCATTGAGACGTAATGTTACACTTAGTGACGTTGGTGGAGCAGGTGTCTATTTGCTAAGTGAGCTATCCAGCGGTGTTACTGGTGAAATTCATCATGTTGACTGTGGGTACAGTACCGTGGGAATGAAGGCAGTAGACGCCCCAGATATTACAACTGTCTAGGATTACCCATGTCAGGAAATACCTTCGGCCAACTTTTCAAAGTAACTAGTTTTGGTGAAAGTCATGGAACAGCTATCGGTTGCATAGTTGATGGGGTCCCGCCACGTATGCCTCTAAGTGAATTGGATATTCAACCATATGTAAATAAACGTCGCCCGGGACAATCCAAGCACACTACCCAGCGTCGAGAGTCAGATTCAGTTCAAATTCTTTCCGGAGTTTTCGAAGGTCAAACAACTGGCACCCCAATAGCCTTGATTATAACTAATGAAGACCAGCGTTCAAAAGATTATAGTGATATTAAAAATAAGTTCCGCCCCGGCCATGCAGACTACACCTATTTTAAAAAATTTGGGTTTCGCGACTACCGTGGTGGGGGTAGATCAAGTGCACGGGAGACTGCAGTTCGTGTAGCTGCTGGAGCCATAGCTAGAAAGGTCCTAAGTGAGATACTTGGCGAACAAGTGTCGATCCAGGGAGCCATGGTACAAATGGGACCTTACTCAATTGACGCTGATCATTGGGAATGGGAGGAAGTTAACAACAACCCTTTTTTTTGCCCTGATCAGCAGGCAGCGGTCGAGTGGGAAACGTATCTAAATAAAATCAGAAAAAAGGGTTCGTCTACAGGTGGATTAATTGAAATCCACGCAAATGGTATACCAGCTGGATTAGGTGAACCCATATTTGACCGCCTTGATGCAGATATTGCCAAAGCAATAATGTGTATTCCGGCAGTCAAAGGTGTCGAGGTTGGTTCTGGGTTTGCCTCTGCTGCTTTCAGTGGACCAGAGAATACAGATGAGATACGGGTGAATGATGATGGCCAGACAGTATTTCTTTCTAACAATGCCGGTGGCATTTTAGGTGGCATATCCTCAGGGCAAGAAATTATTACACGCTTTGCCGTAAAACCAACAAGTAGCATAATTATTCCTCGGTTGACTGTGAATGAAAAAGGGGAAAATGTCGAGATAGTTACAAAAGGTCGCCACGATCCTTGCGTGGGAATACGTGCAGTACCCATTGGTGAGGCAATGATTGCTCTGGTACTAGTGGATCATCTTTTACGATTTCGCGCTCAATGTGGTCTTTAAAAAAAACTTTAAACAATTCTCACCTTTTTAAACTTGATAAACCCAACAGATTTCTAGAAATACTCCAAAACGACCGAAATAAATAAATTTTTTTTCCAAAAAAGACAAATTGACATCAGACAAATGCTATTTAATAGAAATTTTTTTCCTAATTTTTACAAAGTGCTATTAGTTTGATATTTGCAACTATTGGAACAACGGTTCTGCAAAACGGATACTAGCAGTTCTCAATTGTGATGCGAAATTCAACATGAGCTCAAACAGTTCTCTCAAGTAGTGATGTGACATCTATTTCCAATGGGCTATCTATTCATAACAATTTTTAAAAATATTAGCTTTTAATTATACAAAATTTTTTAGTTATTTATATATAATTAACAATTTATTGTTGTGTATTTATGTCAATTATGCAATTTAATGATAAAGTTTAACTTTTTAGGTAAAAATTTCATGGACGTGGTAGCACAAGAAGTGGGCATCGATAATGTCAACGTGCAAACTATAGCGAATTGGTTAAGTTCAGGCGAGGCTTTGCTCGTTGATGTTCGTGAAACGTCTGAGTTTGAAAAAGAACACATACCGGGTGCTTTGCTTGTACCACTCTCAGTCCTTAATCCACAGACCTTCCCTCATTTCCAAATAAAAAAACTAGTTCTTTACTGCACTACGGGTATCCGTTCTAATGCTGCAGCCAAAATGCTTATTAAAGCTGGACATAAACCACCAATCAGCATGGCAGGTGGTATAGAGACCTGGCGTAAGGCAGGTCTTGAAACAGAAATATTTGATGAACCCAAAAATATAAAATGATACAAGGCAACTTTTAAGTACATGGCATTGTGGATTTAAGTATCTGTCAAAAGAGGGTTTTTCATGACTAATTTTTCACGTCCCCAGGCCCTAGCTTAAGTAAATCAAATCTTTTTTAAGGCACGAACGAATTTTTTTTCACAGCCAAGTGCTTCAATCGCCATCTTTACGATATCCGGGGCATTTAAGCAAGCATCCTCATACTGTCTATCAGGAGCATCGTGGGGCAATATCTTATCGGGTAATGTCATAACCCGCACTCTAAGATTGCCATCTAGTAAGCCTCCAACTGACATAAACGATAAAACTTGTGCACCAAAACCTCCGGGTGCACCCTCCTCGATGGTAATTAGCACTTCATGATTAGCTGCTAATTTACGAATCAGATTTTTGTCAAGCGGCTTAGCAAAGCGTGCGTCAGCAACAGTTGTGGAATAACCCTTTACCGCTAATTCATCTGCCGCTTTCAGAGATTCCTGCAAACGTCCACCCAAACTAAGTATAGCTATTGAAGAGCCTTTTCGAACTATACGGCCCTTTCCAATTTTGAGAATTTCTCCTTTTAAAGGCAACTCTACACCAGTACCATTCCCCCGAGGGTAGCGTACAGCAGATGGTCCATTATCAATTGCCGCAGCAGTTGCTATCATATGCATGAGTTCTGCTTCATCAGACGGTGCCATTACAACAATATTTGGAAGACAACACAGGTAGGCTAAATCGTAAGCCCCAGCGTGCGTTGCACCATCAGCACCAACCAACCCAGCACGATCAATGGCGAAACGAACTGGTAAGTTCTGTAAAACTACATCATGTATAAGTTGATCATAGCCACGTTGTAGGAATGTGGAATAAATAGCTACAAATGGTTTATAACCCTCACTTGCTAGACCTGCAGCAAAGGTCACTGCATGTTGCTCAGCAATTCCTACATCAAAAGTACGCTTGGGATAATGTTCTCCAAAAGCGTCAATTCCAGTTCCAGATGGCATAGCAGCTGTTATTGCGGTAATCTTTTCATCTGTCTCAGCCTCAACTATTAAAGCCTTTGCAAAAACCTCGGTAAAAGATGGTGTATTTGCTTTTTTTGCTGCTAATTTTCCTGTGACGAGGTCAAATTTAGAAACTCCATGATATTTATCTGGTGACTGTTCTGCGGGTCCATAACCATGACCTTTTTGGGTAACTACATGAAGCAAAACTGGACCAGTTCCTTTTTCTTCCCGAAGATTTTTCAAAACAGGAAGTAGGTGATCAAGGTTATGTCCATCAATAGGGCCCACATAAAAAAAACCAAGTTCCTCAAAAAGCGTGCCGCCCGTGACCATACCCCTGGCATATTCTTCAGCCCTACGCGCAGCCTCTTCAATCCGGCGGGGAAATTTTTTTGACATTTCCTTGGCAAAGTGACGGATTGATCGGTAGGATTTTGATGAAATCAAACGAGACAGATAGGCACTCATTGCTCCAACTGGTGGCGCAATCGACATATCATTATCATTAAGAATAACAATTAAACGAGAGTCCATGGATCCAGAATTATTCATTGCCTCGTATGCCATACCTGCGCTCATAGAGCCATCGCCTATAACAGCAATAACATTATTATCCCCATCTTTTAAATCACGAGCAACAGACATTCCCAACGCAGCAGATATTGACGTTGATGAATGCCCTGCCCCAAAAGGGTCATAATTACTCTCGCTACGTTTAGTAAAGCCAGAGAGCCCGCCGCCCTGTCTGAGAGAGAGCATCCTCTCACGACGGCCCGTAATAATTTTGTGTGGATAACACTGGTGACCAACATCCCAAATCAAACGGTCCGTTGGAGTGTCAAACACATGATGGAGTGCTACTGCTAATTCAACAACTCCAAGGCTAGCCCCCAAATGCCCTCCAGTAATAGAAACCACACGTATAGTTTCTTGGCGGAGTTCTTTTGCCAATTGGGTTAGCTGTGCTACGGAAAAATCCCTAATATCAGCGGGCTTTGAAACCGTATCCAGCAACGGGGTGTTGTAACTATCGCTCACTTTATTTCCATCAGGCACTACGAGTAATTACAAATTGCGCCATATTTTTCAGAGGGTCTGCTTTTTTTCCAAAAAAATTAAGGTGTTCGCACGCTTCGAAGACTAATGCTTTAGCTTGATCTCGAGCCCGATCTATTCCCAACAAAGAAACAAACGTAGACTTACCAGCCTCTTTATCTTTTCCTGTCTTCTTGCCAACAGTCTTCGCATTACCCTCTTCGTCAAGCAGATCATCCGTTATCTGAAATGCTATGCCTAGGTTGTGCGCATAGGCATTTAAGACATTTTTAGCACTCTCAGAAGCTTCACCAAGAATAGCTCCAACCTCACATGATACAGCAATTAGCATACCAGTCTTCATACGTTGCAAACGAGTTGTCTCCGGGGTGTTCAAAATCTCACTTTCAGCAATAATGTCAAGCATTTGCCCCCCGACCATACCTTCGTGCCCGGCTGCCTTCGCAAGAGCCATGACAAGGTCGGAGCGAATATTTGGGTCAGAATGAACACTTGCACTAGACAACACCTCAAAAGCCTTAGTCAATAGAGCATCTCCGGCAAGGATTGCCGTGGCTTCACCAAATTTATTGTGACAAGAAGGTTTGCCACGCCGAAGGTCATCGTCATCCATGGATGGTAAATCATCATGGACCAAAGAATAACAGTGCACCAACTCAATAGCCGCTGCTACTTGCAGAGCTCGTTCCTTTTTCACATTAAACATATCGGCTGTAGCCAAAGTCAAATATGGACGAACCCTCTTACCTCCATCAAGGGCAGCGTAACGCATGGCTTCTATCAACCTAGCCTCTGGTTCATCATTCATCTCTAATATACGCTCTATGGTACGGGTAATGTCATCAGCCGTATCCTCAAGGGCTTTTTCAAAAGCAATCACTTTGTCTAGTCCAACTCTGCGGAAACAAGAGCAACCTCACCGTCATCAGCAAGAACGACCTTTTCGACCCGGGTTTGGGCTTCTTGTAATTTACTTTCGCAATGAAATTTTAATTGTGCCCCGCGCTCGTACGCCTCTATAGACTTTTCAAGTTCACCAGAGCCTTCTTCCAGTTCACGCACAATTTTCTCAAGCTGCTCAAGTGCATCTTCAAAACTTAGCTTTGCAATATCTGATGGTATAGTGGTTTTTTCCATATCTTTTATTATGGCTTTTCAAAGTAACTATTTACAATTTACGCTTGGTCTATTGATTTAGCAACCGTCAATAATTTCTTTGTATCGTCTCAACAAAATACCTAAGTACCCATCAACCACACTTATTGAGAGAATCAAGAGACATAAAATCGGGTCTTTTCCCATAAGCTATGCAAATGACTAATCACATGTTCAGTAACTTCTTTAAAGCATACTTTACTGGACTATAGTATAAAATAGCTTCAAGAAATATATACAACTATACAATATTTTTTATCTAAACATTCCATTGCAGAATTTTCTGCTATCGAAAAATCAACGGTAGTTGAATGTTGTTAGAAGTTGAAAATGAAAATAAACCACTATTGCAGAAAAGCTGTATCAAACCTAAATTAATGAATGAGCTTAGAATTACAATAAAGCTTCTGGGTAAATACGGAAAGGTTCAATTTTGATTAACATAAGTAAATTCTGTATGTTTTCTGTTTTTCTTATAAGTACTTTTTTGGTAAATACACCTACCCCAGCACAACAAGTAACTAAAGTCAGTGTTGATAAAGTCAGAGTTGATACTTTAAAGCAAACACTCCCTATGATAGGCCGTTTGATTACTACAAAAGGTGGTGTCATTGCAGCACGCATTTCTGGACCTATTGCAGAAATGAAAGTAAAGGTTGGTGATCGTGTTGAACAGGGAGATGTTATTGCTCTGCTCATAGACAACAGTCTCGACTGGCGTTACCAATTAGCCAAAGCAGAAACAAATCAGGCAAAGGCTGCTATAAACAGAGCAAGATCATCATATAATCTCAGGTTACAAGAATTACAACGCTTAAAACAACTAAAAAAGTCTGCCGCCTTTTCACAAGCAAGACTTGAAGATAAAAATCTTGAAGTTGCAAAAGCAAGAAGCACTGTGGCAGAGAGTCAAGCATCTTTGATTCGAAGCGAGGCCAATCAAAAGCTTGCTGCTATAAATCTCTATAATGCAAAAATCACCGCTCCTTTTTCGGGAGTTGTAACCAAAACTCATACTGACGTTGGCGCATATGTGAACGTTGGCAGTCCTGTCATCCATCTCATTGACGACCGAAGTCTTGAAATTGAAGTCAACGTTCCAGCCAATAGAATCAGCGGTCTAAACCCAGGCGCCAACATCTCATTTCGGCTGGAGACGGAGAGTGATCAAAGCCAACACATACTGTCTGCTAGAGTTCGTGCAGTTGTGCCGGACGAAAATCCACTAACCCGCACCCGTAAAGTACGTCTCGTCACTAACCTTAGTGCTCAAGAAAACAGTTTAGTTGCCAATCAAAGTGTCGTGCTAGCTATTCCTCTTGGTGAAGAAAACAAAGTACTAACAGTCCACAAAGATGCAGTTATAAACCGGAAAGGCAAAAACATAGTCTTTGTAGTAAAAGATGGTCTGACTAGTATTCGCACAATTGAATTAGGAGAACCAATTGGCACACGCTTTATAGTTCTGAGCGGTATACAATCTGGGGATTTAGTCGTTATTAGAGGCAACGAGCGTCTGCAACAAGGGCAAAAAGTCAGTCACTAATATGAATCTTATCAAACTCGCTATTGAACGGCCCACCGCTATTATTGCTGCGGTTCTAATGATAATCATTTTTGGGCTAGTCGCTCTCAATACTATTCCCATTCAATTAACCCCCGATGTCAGAAAACCAGTAATTTCAGTAAGGACAAGTTGGGTTGGTGCAGCACCTATTGAGATCGAGCGCGAAATTATTAACCGTCAAGAAGAGGCCTTGCGTGGACTTGAGGGCTTAGACAAAATCTCAAGCCGTTCACGTGATGGTCGTGGTTCAATTTCCTTGGAGTTTTCTGTGGGCCAGAACATGGACAAAGCTTTGCTTTTGGTGGCAAATAGCCTGGATCGAGTTACAGGTTACCCAGAAGAAGCGAGCCAACCCAAGCTTGACACTGCCGGTAGCGAAGACAACCCTATTGCCTGGTTCATTCTAACAAGAACAGATAATAATGAGCGCGAAATTCATACTTATGGCGACTTTGTCGAAGATATCATTCAAGAACGGCTTGAACGCGTGCCAGGTGTTGCCCGTATCAACGTATATGGTGCCACTAAGCGCCAGTTAGAGGTCATAGTTGATCCAGCCAAGTTGGCTAACTACAGATTAACAGTGCCTGACGTCATAAGCACCTTGACTTCTGCTAATTCATCAGTCTCTGCAGGTGACATTGAAGAAGGAAAACGTCGCTATGTAGTCCGAACACAGGGAGACCTCTCTACTGCTGACCAAGTTAGTTCAATAGTTATCAGAAGCATTGCCGATCCTCAAACAGGTAGTGTCTCACGTGTAACTATTGGTGATATAGCAACTGTAAATTTCGGTTTTAAAAAAGCTACGGCAACTATACGCTATTTAGGTCAATCGGCCATTGCAATGAATGCGGTACGTGAAGCTGGCGCAAACGTTATCAACACAATGGAGGGCGTTCGCACCGCTGTAAAAGAGCTAAACTCGGCTTTTTTGCCATCAAATCAGCTTTCACTAGAACAGGTATATGATGAAACAGTTTACATCAATTCTGCTATCGAACTAGTTCACCAGAATATTTATATCGGTGGAACTCTGGCTGCTTTGATTTTATTTCTCTTCTTACGTTCTGGTTCAGCAACATTAATCGTTTCAATTGCAATACCTATTTCAGTAGTTGGTTCTTTTGTTGCCATGGCGGCCATGGGCCGTTCCATTAACGTTATATCACTGGCAGGAATCGCTTTTGCTGTAGGCATGGTCGTCGATGCTGCAATAGTCGTTCTTGAAAATATATATAGACTTAGACAAGAAGGTAAGCCTGTCTCTGTCGCGGCCTACTTAGGAGCAAAACAAGTATGGGGCGCTGTTTTTGTATCAGCTTTAACTACAGTATTAGTGTTTATGCCGGTCCTAATCATGGAGCTAGAAATAGGCCAGCTTTTTCGAGACATCGCCGTTGCTATTTCAGTAGCGGTTACCCTATCATTAATCATAGCAATTAGCCTCATTCCAACCTTATCAAACCGTTTCCTAAGAAAAGCCCCGTCAAAAAACTTCTCAAGAAAACTACCCTTGGTTGATGATTTTTCGCAAATTTTTGTTCAAAAGGCTGATGCTTTTACTCGCACAGTTATAAACAAAAAGAAATTGGCGATTTCAGTTGTACTGGGCTTGTTCTTCTTTGCCATAGCGCTTTCCACTATTTTACTACCAAAGTTGGAATATTTACCAGAGGGAAACCGTAATCTTGTAATTGGTGTTTTATTGCCACCACCAGGATATAACTTAAACACGGCGACTAGCATAGCCAAGGAGGTAGAAACAGCTGTGCGCCCTTTGTGGGCTAAAGAAAAAGGATATGAGTCTGAGCCAGGACACCCCCCTAAAATTAAAAATTTCTTTTTCGTTGCACGTTCGTCAACTACCTTTGTTGGAGCAAGCAGTGTTGACCCTTCGAGGGTTACCGAATTGATACCAGTAATTAGAAAACCTGTATTTAAGGAACCTGGAACATTTGGCTACATAACCCAACCTTCCCTGTTTGGTCGGTCCATTGGTGGAGGCAGATCCATAAATGTTGATATCTCTGGGCCAGATTTAGAGAAATTACTAGAAATTGCACTAAAGGGAACTAGTATTATTTCAAAGCAGTTGCCACGTGAGGAGGGTAACCAATTACGCCCAAAACCAGGTTTGGAACTGGGTGCGCCTGAAGTTCGTATTTATCCTGACCCTGTGCGCCTAGCCGATAATGGCGTCACCGCGACTGCGTTTAGCCAAACAGTTGATACCTTTAATGACGATTTTCGTGTCGCCCAAATTACGATAGGTGGCAAACGTGTCGATCTGGCCTTAAAAGGCCCACAAAACCGTATTACAAAAACTCAAGGCATAAGCAGCCTGCCTATTGTTACAAGTTCCGGTAACATTATTCCAGTCAGTTCGCTAGCTGATGTGCGGATAACATCTGGTCCGACAGAAATTTTACATAAGGAGCGTGAGCGCACCGTTACCCTTCAAGTGCGTCCTTCACCAAACATTCCTCTCGAGCAGGCAATGGAAGTTCTCGATGAAAAAGTAATTAAAGTTCTTCTCAATGAGGATTTACCGCCAGGAGTAAACGTACGTCTATCAGGTACTGCTAACAAGTTGACAGAAGCTTGGGATCATATGGTGATTAATCTAATTGTCGCCATATTAGTAGTTTATTTGGTTATGGCAGTATTATTTGAGAGTTTTATTTATCCTTTGATAATTATTTTCTCTGTCCCATTAGCCACAGCGGGTGGTGTTGGCGGACTCGCAATTCTGAATATTTTTGCTCCACATCCTTTAGACATGCTGACTCTGCTGGGCTTCGTCATCCTTGTAGGCATTGTTGTCAACAATGCTATCCTTTTGGTTCACCAAACACTCTATCATCACCGCAAGGAAAACTTAAATTTTGAAGCGGCACTGATAGCAGCGACCCGAAACCGAATTAGACCAATCTTTATGTCCACACTCACCAGTGTTTTTGGAATGTTACCGTTGGTCCTTTTTCCGGGAGCAGGCTCTGAGTTATATAGAGGTCTAGGATCTGTTGTAGTGGGCGGATTGGCACTTTCAGCAATTCTGACACTTGCTGTTATTCCACCTTTGTTGTCGCTTGTTTCAAGTTTTGGGGAAAAAAATTATAAACTAGATAAAATAACGACTGCAGATTAATATAAACTATATATATATTCATATTTAGCTAATAAAAAACACTCAGTCTTAATGCAAGTCTAAATTAGTTGCGAACACCACATTCAACTCGTTAAAATTCAAATTGGTAACTGAACGATTAGTTTTCATCAAAGGAACAGTAAAAAAGACCCAACCCCTATGGACTTTGCCGACAAAACTATATTTTCGTTTTAAAAAATGTTATTGAAAAATCATATATTATAACTATTTTTTATTCCTCTTATCGAGGGTTTTAGATATGATAGACTTAAAAAAATAGGATATCGAAAACAAGCCATCATTATAATTACTTTCTGCTCAACCTTAAGTGGCACGTCCTCATTTCATATCTCATGAAGACCAGAAACTTATGACTTCAACTCCAATTTCAAAAAAGAATAAGATGTTTATTAACAATCTTAAAACTACTTTATGATTTAAACGGTTAAGGACCAACAAATACCTAAAAGCACTCGTAATTAGACTTTAGTATATTTAATTATTATTTGGGGTTTATAGAGCTATCTGTAAATGTAAAGTCTGCTTAAAATATGGAGTAGGAAAATGAGCGAAGCAGTTGAAACTTCAATAAATATTGAGCAGATTCATGCTAATGCTAAACGCGCAAGCACTTTACTGAAAGCAATGAGCAACCAACATCGGTTGCTTATTCTATGTCAGTTGGTTCCGGGTGAAAAATGTGTTGGTGAACTTGAAAAAATTGTTGGATTAAGCCAATCAGCACTATCACAGCATCTCGCACGTCTGCGAAGAGACGAACTCGTGTCAACACGCCGCGAGGCACAAACCATTTATTATTCACTATCTGGTGAGGAAGCAAGTGCAGTAATCGAGACTATTTACAGTCTCTACTGTAGAAATAATGCTGTTTTGTCATTAGAGGATGGGGCAAATATCACAGAAATTTAAGCTTTAGTGCCAGAAAACTTCTTTTCTTGTTGTATTAATAGCTTTTTCACCGGGGTGCCAAGGTCGCGGTTTTCCCTTAGTCTTTTCAATTGATATTGGACGGTTGATAGTTATGTCCTCAGTTGGCAAACCCTGTGATTGAATTGTATCTAAATTTTTTGTTGTTTTTGAAGTCATCCAGCGCAATTCTTCTTTAATGATTTCCATATGATGACTTGGCTCTGCCCTCATAACTCCTCGAACGATCTCCTTTCTAACCGGCTGAGGCAGTTCGTTAAAATTTTCTAAAAATAAAAATTTAATTGACGGACGTATATTCTCAGACAAAAGTATACTTAGCACTAGTTTTTTTCGAATATCACTACGCATATTTCCTGCTTCAGTTAGCTCAAAAAACTGACAAACAAAAAGCCGTGGTGCAATTAAACCATCCAACAATGCCTGTAAATTCTTGCGTAGTGCAAGAGTATATTCTCTGCGGCTTTTGACAATATATTTGTTAGCTTGGCCACGAACGTTACGTATAATTTCAGGGTTAAAAGCACTTTCAGTTATAAGTGAAATACAATCAGAAATTATTGGATGCTTTGTAGACTCACGTACCACTTGAAGAACACCATTAATCAAAGGAGATTCTTTGCCCATAGGACCAAGGCGTGTAGCCGCTGCAAGTGCCATGGGCGGTTCTGGATCACGAGATGCCATCATAGAGAGAGCTAGCGGATCTTCAATTGACTGCAAATCGATATCAGTATTCATTAGGTTCTCAGGAAGTAACATCCTAGTTTCCTCACCGGGCATGCAGATTGGCTGATGTGCTTTATAGTTTTCCTTAATGTCTAGTGCAGTTTTAAGCCCGTCGTGGGTGATGCCATCAAGGTGGGTCATATTGTCGATCTCTCTCTTTTCAAACAAACTCAAGCAAGTCTCAGAAGATTGCTAATTGGAATATTATGGGGCTGCTTATATCTATTTGGTTAACGTCGACAAAAAATTTGAAATATCCGGTAGATATTAAAAAAAATTTGCGAATCTGAAGAGAATCAGTTGCTAAAAAAAACAGGCTGAACGTAATTTTTTTGGGGTAAAAATCACTAAATTGAAAAAAAATCTAAAAAAAAAATTACAATCAAAATTTCAATTAAAAAGCAAATTTTCTAGCAAATTATTTCGACAACTAAAATTCTTACTTCAATACAAGAGTGATTCAAACTATTGAAAAGAATCTATTTTTTTCATCTTTTTTCAAATTACACTCAAAAAACTAAACACTAAAACACGTTATTTTTAAAGCAGAAAACTCCTGTTTTTACCCCAAGCATAATAAACTTTGTTACTAGATGATGTGTCATGACTGTTGACACTATACAGCATATGCAATATTCCAAACTTAGTTATAGATAAAAAAGAGTCTAGCGATTCCAACGAGTCGCATAGAAATATAAGACCCTAATTACTCTCAGGAGTAACTATCAAAAGGATGTTTAAGGGGTATCTTTTTGAAGCCTGAGACTAAATAAAGAGAGACCCCCAATTAGCACGAAGGATTTCAAATTATGTCTTCCTTAAAACAGATCAAAAAAACTAAAGGCACTCATCAAAATATGAGTAGACCATTTACTATTTTTTACGTGAATTCAAAAATACCAAAAGAAATCCTCACTGACACTATCATGGCAAAGAGTAACGAAGATGCACAAGCAATGGCTACCGCAAAACACGTAGATTCATCTATACTATATGTTCGGGGTATTGGCGACAGTGAGCCAGCTGATATCAAAAAAAGAGCCTTGCCAGTCAGAAGCCCCAGTTATGAACAATTTCCTTGTGCGCGATTCATCAAAGGTGAATTTCTTCAAGCAACCTTTACAGATGACATCATACTGGAGTCCTTATCTGATACAGCCTGAATCATAATGAAATGGTATACTTATGCGAATCGGAATTGACCTTGGCGGCACCAAGATAGAAGGAATACTACTTGATAATCTTGGCGTTGAGAAAGCACGGCTCAAGGTCGCCACACCAACTGGGGACTACCTCGCTACTATTCAAGCCATAACTAATCTAGTTGCAGATATAGAAAAACTGGGTAATTTAAGAAATAACGAAACTCCAATAGGTATCGGTATTCCAGGCACTGTTTCACCTGCTACCTCATTGATTAAAAATGCTAACTCAACTTGTCTCATAGGCAAAGACCTGAACAAAGATCTCTCTAAAGCCCTTAAGCGTCCCGTTCGAATTGCCAACGATGCTAACTGCTTTACTGTATCTGAGGCTACAGACGGAGCTGGTGCTGGTGCTTTCGTTGTATTTGGCGTCATTCTTGGTACCGGAGTAGGTGGCTGTATCGCAATCGATGGTAGAGCCATAAATGGCATCAATAGAATTTCTGGCGAATGGGGCCACAACCCTTTACCTTGGGCTACTGATGAGGAACGACCAGGACCTCAGTGTTACTGTGGTCAAAAAGGGTGCATAGAAACTTTTTTGTCTGGCCCAGGTTTATCTGCTGATTTTGAGAGAGAGAGTTCACAAATTTGCACACCTAGTGAACTTGTCAAAATTAATAGTTTTGAAACTAACGAAGCACTCAACCGATTTGAGAACCGTCTAGCCCGGGCACTTGCGAGTGTAATCAATATTGTGGACCCAGATATTATTGTTCTTGGTGGCGGGTTATCTAACATAACTCAGCTATATAAAAACGTTCCAAACCTATGGGAACAATGGGTATTCTCGGACAGGGTTGACACACTCTTACTGGAAAATATTCATGGAGCCTCAAGTGGCGTTCGCGGAGCTGCATGGCTAAATTAGTTTTTCAAACTACAACAATTACTACCAGATATGCTTAATAATCTTTCTATGTTAGAAAATACTGGATTAATAACCTAAAAAGCGAACTGGAAAAGTAGCCCTCTTTATAAACGACTTTCCTCTTCTATATCTTATAAGATCTTTTATGGCGCAGAACACACGAATCTCTAAAAAGTTAAGTTAAGAGTAAAAAAAAGTCTTTTAAAGTTTTGATAAAAAAAACAGTATTAAGTTTTGGAAATCTACTTGCTATATGATGATTTCCTTTTAATTTTATGCTTATTTCTAACTATGAGCATTTCAGAAAAGTCATCCGTGATACTCTATACTTCTGGTGCATTGTTTTTTATTAGAGTATTTTTTTTGCTGAGACCTGACCAATGGATTTTTCTTTGTCAAAAAAATCTTGAGGTGAGGAAAGCCTCCATTTTCGATGGTCGATATGCAGAGCCCAAGCGTCAATGATGCCAGATTTCATTATTCTTAATTTCACATCTGTTTTTTGAAAGCTATTAAATGGCCCTACGGCGACACGATAAAATTTTTCACCATTAACAAATGATACCAATACAGCAGGTCCAAGATCAGAATGCTTTTTTATCAAACTTTTGGCATATTCACTATTGGAAAAGCTACCGACCACATAATATAAATTTGCGTCCAATCGATTGCTCCAAACACGCTTACCTAAAACTAACTGGCGCGGGACAACTGATGACCCAGATTTTTTTTCTTTAAAATTATTTTCAAAAGACGGTGACAAGGACAAGTTTGTTTCAGTAGTTGTTGCCATTTTATTAGCAAGTTGTATATCTACCAGTTCAAACTCCGTGAGTTCAGATGTATTCCAGGAAGGATATGCTTCAATAGCTGCAATTATTCCATTATCTTCATTGTTAGTACAAATTTCTTGACCCTGAACAATTCGTAACAAAGCACAGTCCTTTTGAGCAACAAAAGAAATACCATGATCAGTAACTGACTTCTCTGTAGTAATATAAGAGATTCCATCAATTGCCCAAGAAGCCACCTGAAAAGGTAAAGGCATTGCACAACCATTAATAAAAATCACACAAGAAATGATAGATAAATTGCGCACTATGGATTTGGGCCTGAAATACATTTTAGCTTACTTTACGGTTGATTTTTTACTTTTACAGTAACCTCATCTGATTATGATGACGCTCGTTGCTTTTGGCTAGCGATAATAGTCTTTTGTAACATTACTACTAGATTTAAAAGACAACGGGGTTTTCCTTTTCTTAAATTATCTATATATGTCGAAGTATGCATCTGATTAATAATACTGCAACACTACATGCCTTTTGCAAAAGTCTCACTGGCGCGAAGTTTATAACCGTTGATACAGAATTTATACGTGAAACTACCTATTGGCCTCTACTTTGCCTGATCCAGATAGCTGGACCCAATGATGCGAAGGCCATTGATCCACTTGCACCAAACATTGACTTAACACCGTTGATAGATCTTCTTAACGACCCTTCCATCCTCAAGGTCTTTCACGCGGCGAGACAAGACCTAGAAATATTTTATCATTTAATGGGTCGAGTTCCTGCCCCATTGTTCGATACGCAAGTTGCTGCGATGGTTTGCGGTTTTGGTGATTCCGTTGGCTACCAAAATTTAATTGCCAAGTTAACTAACGGCCAGATTGATAAATCTTTACGCTTCACGGACTGGTCCTTACGACCCTTAAGCGACCGCCAAATCTCTTATGCATTATCTGATGTCACACACCTGCGTGACGCTTACATTAAATTAAGTGACCAGTTACAGGCCAATGGGCGTGAAAAATGGCTTGATGAGGAAATGGCAATCCTTAATTCACATAAGACTTATGACCTTGACCCATACAAGGCATACCAACGTATTAAATCACGAAGTATAAAACCGCGTTACTTGGCAATATTAAGGGAAATTGCTGCCTGGCGCGAGCTTGAAGCTAAAAAACATAACAAGCCACGTAATCGCATACTTCGAGATGAGACACTCCAAGAAATTGCTCACCATGCACCAAAAACGCCAAATGATTTAGAGCGTACTCGAGGTCTAGGACGCAAATTAGCGGAGGGTCCCTCTGGTATTAAACTATTAGAAGCAATTAAAAAAGGTGCAGCAGTCCCAATTGCAGATTGCCCCAAGCCAAAACCTAAGGCTGAAATACCACGTGGTCTAGGACCTGTTATTGACCTGCTCAAAGTGCTTTTAAAGATGAAGTGCGACGATAATGACGTAGCTCAGAAATTGCTAGCTTCTACTAATGAAATTGAATTAATTGCTGCTTTTGGCGAGGATGCGGATGTACGCACAATGGCTGGCTGGCGACGCAAATTATTTGGAAATGATGCACTTAAACTTTGTAAAGGCGAATTAGGGTTCGTCATCAAAGATAGACGTTTAAGCTTAATTAACTTGCCTGAAAAACGGTAATGGTTATTGTCGACTTAACAATCCATTGATAGCTTTCGATAATGCAAAAGAAAAATTTTTAACAGGCAATTGCCTCGTTTTTGCTTTATTGCTCAGCAGTACATCTTATCTAGTTTTTCAATTACCTTGCGCACAAGGGCTAATGAGACACTACTTTTTTTTGATAAAGACAATTCATCAGCAATCGAGACAAAATCCCCTAAGGCTTTAAATGAACGTTCAATTCTAGACTGCACGTAGGCCACCAACTCACTATTGATCATCAACTGTCGATCTGAAAATTGTTTGACGAGAACTGCCGCTAGCAATTCGTCATCAGGAGGGCCAATTTTGGCCAATGTTGCAGTATTTAGTCTTGATGATAAATCTGCAAGCGTCAAACCCCAACGTGAAGGTGGGGATTTTGCTGTAATCATGATAGTTGATTTATGTTCTTTAAGTGTATTATAGAGTTGTAATAGAGCAATCTGGAGCTCATTTTTATTGCAATGTGCAAATGCTTTGTCCAAATCATCGAGCAAACACGCTTTAGCTCCATTAAGCAGGGATTGAGGCTCTTCCTTCAACAACTTTGATGGGGATAATCTTACCGCTGAAGCACGAGCCAAGAATACTTGTGCCAAGTGCGACTTGCCACAACCGGAAGGGCCATGAATAACGAATGCAGGAGAGGGCCAATGAGGCCAATAATCGATCCATGCTACAGCTTCTTGATTGCAGGAATTTACGAGGAAGTCTTGAGCCTCAAGTGCTGGACGGTGTTCAAAATCGAAAACAAGTTGTGAAGGCATTTTCGTCTATTAATGCTCGGTTGAACCATTAGCACCGTACAAGGGGCTTTCAAGATAACGCCCTATGGAAAACCGCGCAAGAACGCCTATTACAGCCGTTACCGGAACTGCCAATAAAACACCAGTAAAACCAAACAAAGAACCACCAGCTAGCAAGGAAAAAATAACCCAAATCGGATGCAATCCAACCCTTTCTCCTACCATTTTTGGTGTCAGGATGTAACTTTCAGCGGCTTGCCCCACAAGAAAAATGACCACAACTATGATGGTTGGAAGCCAGTCAGAAAACTGGGATAAAGCAAGACCAACCCCAACTACAAGTCCCACAACGGCCCCCACATAGGGAATAAATGCCAACAAACCAGCACTTAAACCTACTAATAAACCAAATTCTAGACCTACTATGGTCAACGCAGAAGAGTAGAAAATCCCCAACACTAAACACACACTTGCCTGACCTCGAACAAAAGCAGCAATAGTATCATCAATTGCTTTTAGCTGACTCCGAAAAGTTTCAGCAGAACGACGCGGTAAAAGTTCATCAAATCGCGCAACAATCTTGTCCCAATCTCTTAATAAATAAAAAGCCACAAGTGGCGTAATGACAAGCAGGGACAAAACATTAAAGAAGGCAAGACCACCACTCCAGATATCCTGTAAAAAACCACCAAGCCAACCCAGAATATTTCCCGCATAGGACGTAGCCCCCTGCAGATTATCTATTTCACCACTTGAAAGCTGCTCGTTTAAAAGCTCCAGAAGAAAGTGTGTTTGTTCAAGCAAGAAATCTATTAAATCAGGCAGACGTGAGAGCAATCCAATTATTTGCCCCTGAAGAAGGGGAAACAAAAGAATCATTATAGCTGTTGTTAGCCCCAGAAAGGCTAGAATGACAACACCTGCTGAGAGTCCTCTGGACAAACCAGCGTCCTCCAAACGATCAGCAAAAGGATCAAAAAAATAGGCGACAGCCAAACCTGCAACGAAGGGTGCCAACACCCCACTCAGTAAATATAGCATAAAGGCAAAAAGAGCGAGACCACTTAGCCAAAAAGCAGCAATGCGATCCCTAGTCATGGGTTGAATAATTTTTTTTACCATAGTTTATGCCACCTCTCAAAAGTCATGTTACCCCTTGTCTTTAACAAAAATGAAAGCAAGATACGATAAACCAGATATAAGAGTTGTTACTGCCACAATGCCCATCATCACTTCAAATAATGAGCCAACATCTAAATCAAAACCCTCTGAACCCAAGACTAATGCTGCCAGAACGATCTGAGCTACTGTATTTATTTTACTAATAATCAAAGGATTCATTTCGAGCTTTACAACCATAGCCTGATAAAGAATCACTGCCCCAACAATCATCACATCACGAAAGACAACCATAATAACTAGCCAGCTCTCAAGATATCCCTGAACACCCAAAGTAATATATATGCTTACCAGTAATGCTTTATCAGCTAGTGGGTCCAGATATTTTCCAAATTCAGTAACTTGACCCCAACGTTTGGCAAGAAAACCGTCTATAGCATCACTAACACCAGCCATAACAAACAAACCAAAAGCTGCAAGAATGTAATTGTTTAGGATCAACCATACTGTTACAGGCACCGCCATTAACCGGCCCAAAGTAATTATATTGGGAATATTAAGGTCAAGGTTGTTTCCACTAAATTGATGTATTATTTTTTCAACTCCAATTCCCAACTATCTCCCTCCCTAGTGATTCTTAGGTCGGCTTGTTCCAGAGCTAGGGCAAGCTGCTCCGGTTCACCAATGTAGTGAAGGTTAACGCGAGCCTCATCCAATGAAAGAATTACTAGATCACTTCGCCGAATTACTGCAACATCTGCGAGTCGACTACGAACGTCAAGCCAATCTTTGAGGCTTCCAATTCTAATTTTAATCGCTACTACAGCCTGACGACCAAACTGTAATATATTATCGCGTTTCCAGTTATCCTCAATATGACTAGTAAGCTCTAGGGAAGCTCTTGAAAGTAGGCTATCTAAATCTTCAGTGTCGTTTGAAGCAAAACTCTTAACTACGGTTTGTTCTTGTAATATACTTCCATAACGCGTTACATATACCTCAAGATCAGGTCGCCCACGGTCCAATTTCAAAATAGCTAAAGCAACCACCGTATCTCCTGCATCATAACGTTTGGCAATGGCTGATAGACGTTGTTCATCACCAGAAACCGTTTGTTCTGGCCCAATAGTTGCTATGTCTTGTAGATCACCCTTGGGCAAAATAGCCGGAACTAACGAAAATTTCTTTGGGCGATTGTTCCAAGCGTCACGCCAGGGGTTTGGGTCATCCCATAAAAGCAAAGAACCCGCCGCTTGATATACGGGCAATACCAACACCGGCTTAGACGTAGTTTCTGCGAAAGCTATTTGCTGATCCTTTAACAGGTTACGAACATCGTCAGCCTTAAAGCTGTAGTTCAATGTCGCCAAATAACGAACATTTGAAGCCTTTTCCTCCGCAACTTCAAAGTCGGCAATAAAAGTTGCTGTATCGCTAGCACTAAAAATTGGCAACCTCTCATGGTCAGCTCTAATAGTCAGGCGTTCTAGAAGTTCCCTGAAAGCTAACCGCTCTCCTGAAGCCAACGCCTGATCCCTTGCTGCTGCTGTAGATTCTGCAGTAACATCAACTTTTATTCCCTGCACAACAAAAACATCCGACTTTGCTGCCCAACTATCTCTGCTATCAGCTAGAAAACCAAAAACAGTTATTATTGCAAGCAGAAAAAAAATTCGCATTAGTCTGCTCATCCGTGGATCGATCATTGCAAACAGCCCCAGATAAAGTATCTTATTTTTCTAACATATTGTACTAATATCTAGCACAGTTTGAACAGGGAGGAAGCCATTAACGGCCTAAATTATAAAAAAGCAGGCGTGGACATTAAAGCTGGGGAGGCTTTAGTTAAGGAGATTAAACCTCTCACAAAATCAACAACACGCTCTGGTGTGACCTCAAATATTGGTGGTTTTGGTGCGCTTTTTGACTTGAAGCAGGCGGGTTATATTGATCCTGTATTAGTAGCGAGTACTGATGGGGTAGGAACCAAACTCAAAATCGCAATCGATATAGGCAAGCATGATACAGTTGGCATTGATTTGGTTGCTATGTGTGTAAACGACCTAATTGTCCAGGGAGCTGAACCACTTTTTTTTCTGGATTATTTTGCTACATCCAAACTTGATGTAGAATCTGGAAAGGAAATAATTTCTGGGATTGCTCAAGGTTGTAAACTTGCTAGATGTGCCTTAATAGGTGGAGAGACAGCTGAAATGCCGGGCATGTATTCTGGAAGCGACTATGATCTAGCCGGTTTTTGTGTCGGAGCTGTGGAGCGAAAGAAAATACTGAGTGGCAAGAAAATCAGTGAGGGCAATATTATTCTTGGACTGGCGTCAAGCGGCCTGCATTCTAATGGTTTCTCACTTGTCAGACACATTATCAAAGATTTAGGTATTAGCTACACAGGAGACGCCCCTTTTCGACCAGGCACAACCGTAGCAGAGGCCTTATTAGAGCCAACAAAAATCTATGTAACGGGCATACTCTCCACCATTGAAGCAGGCGGGGTTCATGGCATAGCACACATTACTGGTGGTGGTCTCATCGAAAATATTCCGCGTGTGTTACCCAAGGGCCTTGGTGCAAACCTAATTGCATCAGCCTGGGAATTGCCAGAAGTCTTCAAATGGCTAGCAATTGAAGGAAAGATTAGTCAAATAGAAATGGCTCGCACCTTCAATTGTGGGATTGGCATGGTATTGATTGTTGATGAGTCATGCGCAGACAACCTTTGTCAAATACTAATGCATTGTCATGAGCAGGCAGTCCCTATTGGAAAGATAGTAAAACGTGAAGATAGCAGTGTTGAAATATTAGATATTGAACAGCAATGGCCAAACTAAAACTTTGTGTATTTATTTCAGGAAGGGGTTCCAATTTACAGTCTTTGATAGATGCCTGTACAGATAAGGACTACCCTGCTCAAATAGTCTTGGTTATTTCCAACGTAGATGGAGTCCTCGGTCTGGAGCGGGCAAAAGCTGCGGGTATTCAAACCTTGGTGTTTGAAAGAAAAAACTACAAAAACTCTAAAAGTCTAGATGCTGCAATGAATGAAGCAATTAAACCACTTGATGTTAATTTGATCTGCCTTGCTGGGTACATGCGTATCTTAAGTGACAAGTTTGTCGACCAGTGGCGTGACCGAATGATTAATATTCATCCATCGCTTTTACCCGCATTTAAGGGACTTAATGTACAGCAGCGTGCAATAGATTCTGGCGTCCGCTTCTCTGGTTGCACGGTACACTACGTACGCCGTGACATGGATACTGGACCGATTATTGTGCAGGCGGTTGTACCAGTATTAAACAATGATGACTCCGAGTCATTAGCAGCTCGTATCCTTGCACAAGAACACAAGATTTATCCCTTGGCCGTTCGCTTGATTGCCCAAGGGCTCACCACTATCATCAACGAGCGAGTTTTAGTAGACAGCAAAGCTAATCTTAGCGAAACGCAAATAAATCCGAAAGGGTAGGTGTCTATCGCCATTAAACCTCGCTCCCAACTCTAGAACATGTACTCCTGTAACTGCTCTCTTTCCTATCTGCTGTCATCCAACCAAATTAGAGAAAATAGCTAGGAACTAATCTCATTCATGCGTGTATGAAGTAGAAGACGTGCAAAAAATAAATTTTAATTTGAGAGTTATTGTGAACCCTAGCTAATAAGAATTGATACAGAACTCAGTCTTATTAGGACCCTTAGTTCTGACTATCTCTATTAATCTGAGCTTTATCCAACAATATCTGCATCTGAAAAGAAAAAGCTGATTTCTCTAGCTGCATTTTCAAGACTGTCAGAGCCATGCACAGAGTTTTCTTGAACGTTTAACGCAAACTCCTTTCGCACGGTTCCTTCTTCTGCTTGAGCAGGGTTGGTAGCCCCCATAATCTTACGATGAGCCGAAACAGCGTCGTCACCTTCTAATACTTGGGCCACAATAGGAGCTGATATCATATAATCTACAAGTTCGCCAAAGAAAGAACGTTCATTGTGAACCTCATAAAAGGTTTCAGCTTGATCACGCGAAAGTCGTATTCGGCGTTGTGCAATAATTCGCAGGCCCGCTTCTTCAAACATGGCGTTAATTTTACCGGTAATATTACGCTCGGTTGCATCCGGTTTAATAATGGACAAGGTACGTTCTATAGCCATTTACCCCCAGTCCTTTCTAAGTTGTTAATATATTGTATCAAGGCGGCGTTTTATAAACCTATACCAAAAAGATAGCAATAGTTTGAGTATAAACATTTATTCATTTTTATAAGCTTGTATCCTCAGCTGAGCACCGTGCTGACAAAGTATTCATGCTTCAAATACAGGAACTTACATACCAAATAACGGTCGTACCTCGTTTGATCAGGCTTCCATTACCTTGTCTACAGGACACAAGGCTGGTCTGGTTACCCGAAAAGGAATGGCTTGAGGTCCATGAAAAATTAGAAAATGCTATGGTAAAAAAATTTTTAAAAATTATTTTCAGATCAAGACCGATTGATTCTAGTTCAAGAAAATTAACTTGCAGTTGTTTTTTCAATCCATTCACCATGCTCGTTCTGTTTCAAGTATTTGAGATCGTGACCAGAATTTTTGTAAGTTTGCCATAGTCTCCTCGCTCTGTTAAGCTGTGCTGGATTGTTACCATCAAACAACTCAAAACAACGCTCAAAATCGCCGATATTTGAAGTATAGGCACCATCAGAAAGAAATAAATAAGTCGCCTCATTAGGATTTTCATCAACGGACGTGAGCCAAATAGGTTGATGTTCAGCATGTCCGTCCTCTTTGGTACCATGGGGTAGCCAAGCACCCTTTTGATAATTCCACAGTAGGGTATTTAATTGTTCAGCGTAGGTGGAGGAACCAACCATGACTATAGCCCGTTTTTCCAATTTCATTGTTTTTTCTAACAAAAGTGGCAAAATTTTCTCAAGGTGTGACTTTTGCAAATGATAAAAAGATATCTCAGTCATCAATCACTAGAGTTTATTTCTCGTAATTGTCAGCTACTAAGCGATCAAGCAAGCGAACTCCAAAGGCAGTTCCACCTTTAGGTACGATGGGTGTCGTTTTATTTGACCAAGTTACACCAGCTATATCCAGATGTGCCCATGGTGTTTCATCTACAAAGCGCCTTAAAAATTGTGCTGCTGTAATCGATCCAGCTCCTCGGCCTCCAGAAATATTTTTCATATCAGCAGCATCACAATTTATCAGCTTGTCATAATTGTCTCCCAACGGCATGCGCCAAACATTCTCGCCCACAGCCTCGCCAGCCTTTCTGAGCTGTTCCGATAATTTATCGTCGTTGGAAAAAAGTCCAGCCATCTCATTGCCTAGGCTGATGATGATGGCCCCGGTTAGAGTTGCTAAATCAACCATAAATCTTGGCTTGTAGTACTTTTTAGTATACCAAAGTGCATCAGCTAGAACAAGGCGACCCTCTGCATCAGTATTTAGCACTTCGATGGTTTGCCCGGACATCGAAGTTACAATATCCCCAGGACGTTGAGCTGAACCTGATGGCATATTTTCAACTAATCCAATAACACCAACAACATTTGCGTTGGCCTTACGTCCAGCTAAAGCCTTCATTAAACCTATGACTACACCAGAACCACCCATATCCCATTTCATATCCTCCATGCCTCCAGAGGGCTTAATAGAAATTCCACCTGTATCGAAGGTTACACCCTTACCTACAAAAGCAAGAGGTGGTTCTTTCTTACTCTTACCCTTCTTTCCATACCATTTCATAATGACCAGCTGTGACTCGCGAACGCTTCCTTGGCCCACGCCCAAAAGAGCACCCATTCCAAGCTTTCGCATTTTCGCTTCTCCAAGCACCTCAACCTTAACGCCAAGCTTTGTTAATGATTGGGCTTGCTTGGCAAGTGTTTGTGGGTAGAGCACATTGGCTGGCTCAGAGACTAAATCACGAGTAAAAAAAACGCCCTCAGCAACCTTGTTTTTAGGACCAAAAATTACACGTGCTTTGGCCGACCCCTTGCAAACAAACTTTAAGTATTTAATGCTTGGTTTAGCCTCCTTTTTTTCCTTGGTTCGATACTTATCAAATCGGTAGGAACGCAATTGTGCCCCAAAGGCAACCTCTGCGGCCATTTCATCAGGCCTCATTTGACAACCTTCTATATGATCAATTAGCACATGAACTGTGGGATGGCCTTTTGAAGCCAGTTCTCCGTAAATTTTTCCACCTAAATGCTGCAAAATTTTTGCATCAATGTCCTTTGACTTGCCTAGTCCAAGAACCAATATTTGATCAAGTCTAGTCCCTGTGGGTGCCAATAATGTTAAATTCTCACCATTTGAGCCACTAAAACGACTCGCTTTGATAGCGCGAACCAGACCACCACTCATTTTCTTATCTAAAATCTCTGCGCTACTACAAAGTTTTCGTTGTTTATGGGTGCAAACAACAATTACACCTGTCTCAGGAATGGAGGGATTAGAAAAAGTAATCTTCATATAGAAATTTCCTTATATTTTTCCTATAGATCTTTAATTGCAGCAAGACGATTTTCCCAAATTTCCAAATCGTCTGGATCGGCGTCTATATCATTTTCTTTTATCATTTTTTTATGAATAGAAATTTGCTCATTGATACAAGCTCTAACCTCGACAAGATGGTCGTCAGATATATCATTGATTATTACTTTTCCATCAAACAACATATCTGCACGATCCATCATCGTTAACTTTTCCACCTTAGCTTCTACGTCACGCCATTGCTGATACCAAGCATCATAAATTGCAGACTCACCCTTAAACCCAGCCTCCTCAAGGTGTTCATCAAGGGTACCCATAATTGTCAAAAACTCATGGACTGTAAGTTGTAGGTTGCTCACTATTTTATTCCTTTACATTAAACTCATACATAAATGTAACGAGGATGGCATTAAAATAAAGCATAAGTTATCACTAATCTGAAAGCTCATTAATATTTATTATTTTTTTATCTGAGCTCATTAACCAAACAATGCCCCCTGGCAAGCCAATGAGCAAACCTAACAAACCAAATAAAATCGACAAAGCTAACGCCCCTTCACCTGGTACACTTACAAGTGCAAATGCAGCAACCATTGCTTGTTCACGGACACCCCAACCAGCAATTGAAATCGGCAAGGTCAATACAAGAAGAACAGGAGGCATCAAAACCATACAATCAAACCAAGTGATTTCTAATCCAATGGAAATTCCCAGTACAAAAACTACTAAGGCAATGTTCATATGTCCCACAAGTGACCAAGTAATGGCCTTAAAAGCATTGTTTGGCAATAAAAAAACCCTCCGTGCGTCAACTGCTAGGTGTCCCAATCCACGCACAAATTTTGAGTGGAAAAATTTTGGAGGCAGCCGGTCCAACAATATAAGAAAGAATACTCCGCTGACTCCAAATATACCAAGTCCTGCAAGTATTACCAAAATCCATATTTTATTTGGGGAACCCACACGATCAATAAAAAAAGGTGCTACAAAAATTGCCAACAAAATTAAACCAAGAATTGTTGCTACCCGCTCTAGCATCACACCGTTTATGGAACATTGAAGTGACAAACCTTCCTTATAAGCACGGTAAATACGTACAGCATCACCACCAAAAGCTGAGGGTAAAGCTTGATTAAAAAAGGTACCAACAAAATAAAGTCGGCAGCAGTTGGCAAAAGACAAAACGCCATCAATAGCCTCAAGCACAACTCGCCAACGAATCACGCTAACTACTATTTGAAGGATAGCCAGACTAAACGCCACTATCAGGAATAAAAGATTAGCATTTAGAATACGCTCACCTGCCTCCCCCAAATCAATTCCATCGATCAGAAACCAAATTAGACCGCCAGAAACTAAAAATTTTAGTGCCAACATAATATTTTTTTTAATCATTCTTGTATCGCCACTTGGTAATCAGAACATTGATTTATTAGTTACTTTAAGTGTTATTATACCTGGAGTTCTACCCGTCACCACTTTGCTCCTCAATCACCCGAAGAGCCATCAAAAGCACAAGTTAAAGCTAGTCCAAAACTCCAAAAAAATAAATTAAGAAACTTTAAGTTTTTCACTAAATTCTTTGTGTTTTTTTCACATCTAATTATAGAAAACAAAAAAAGATGAAGAGCAAATATTTAGTGTAACTGTTAAATAATTACTTCAATCTATGTAAAATTTTACTCTAACTTGTCTATTTTTTTTTAAGACTCTTTTAAAAGGATAGATGATAATTTTATAAATCCTCAAAAGGAGTAGAGTAGTGACATTAAATATTACCATCAGCATGATGGAACAAGTAGGCGACCTTGCCAAAAGTGCAGGTGAGGAAATTATGAAAGTCTATAATACTGACTTCAAAGTCAAAACTAAAGCCGATGGCTCTCCGGTTACGGATGCAGATAAAATTGCGGAAAACCACATAATAAGTGGTATTCGCGAAGGCATTACGGCAAGTTTTCCAATTATTGGCGAGGAGTCTTTCAATATAAAAGAATCAACTGAAATTGGCAACGAACCTTTCTGGCTTGTTGATGCTCTCGATGGTACAAGCAGCTTCATCGAAAAAAACAAACAATTTACTGTCAATATCGCCCTTATCGATGCTAGAAGGCCAGTCTTGGGAGTAATTCATGCCCCCGCTTTAGGCGAAACCTATTGGGGTGGCCCAAGTGGTGCTTTTGCAGAGTTTTTAGGTAAACCAGCAAAAATCATCAATTGCCGAAAGCCTGATGATGAAGGTCTTGCTGTCATTGCCAGCCGAAACCACCGATCTCCTGAACTAGAGGACTTTATCAAAACACTCAAAGTTGCCAGCTCCACAAGTGTTGGAAGCTCGCTAAAATTTTGTCTTGTTGCTACTGGTAATTCTGACATATACCCACGCCTAGGTCGCACGATGGAATGGGACATTGCTGCAGGCCATGCCATTGTCAAAGCTGCAGGTGGGAGTGTTAAAAAAATGGATGGTTGCGATATGACTTATGGTAAAACAGGTCTAGAAAACCCTAATTTTATTGTTCGTGGCTTGGAAAGTTAGCCCTAGACCCTAAATTTGTTGCAAGTAATCATCATTGAATTAATAAAATTGGTTTACTCGAAAGGCTGATACAGTACAGGCAATCATAAATGGTAACCATGGTTGCAATTCAAATGGTTGCAATTGTTAGCTAGAATAATCTTCCTAATTACAGTTGATATTATGTTCAAAAAAGGCAACCGACTTGATAGAAAAACAACACAATAATAACATAAACAATAAAAATTATATTGCTAGAGCAGCGCAGACAATACAAGCTGGTGGATTAGTAGCTTTCCCGACTGAAACTGTTTATGGGCTTGGTGCTGATGCCACAAATGATGATGCTGTCGCTTGTATTTTTAAAGTTAAAAAACGGCCTTACTTTAACCCCTTGATTATTCATTTTTCAGATCAGTCCTCGCTTGCTGACATAGTAGAGTTAAATGAAAAGGCTAGGAAGCTTGCCTTGGCTTTTTGGCCAGGCGCACTAACCATGGTGCTTCCAAGAAAAAATGATTGCCCTGTTTCACTGCTGACAAGTGCAGGTTTGGGGACATTAGCTGTTCGTATTCCCAATCACCCCATTGCTAATGCCTTAATAACAACTGCAATGACCCCAATTGCAGCGCCAAGTGCCAACCGCTCAGGCGAGGTTAGCCCATCTGCTGCAGAACACGTTCGACAGAGCCTTGGCAAAAAAGTGGATGTTATCCTTGATGGAGGACCTTGCAAAGTCGGTGTTGAGTCTACTGTGATAGATTTAACCAGTTCTAATCCGACCTTGTTACGACCAGGTGGTATTATTCGAGAAGACATGGAAAAAATAATCGGGCCCATTGCCATCTCTGACGGCAAAAAAAATAAAATTAAGTCACCTGGAATGCTGGATCGGCACTATGCTCCATCTATTCCTTTGCGTCTTAATGCAACAAAAGCTTATCCTGGCGAGGCATTTCTTGCTTTTGGATCGGAAGCCAACTCACACCATGTCAATCTGAGCAGTATAGGAGACCTTGATGAGGCAGCATCAAACCTTTTTGCAATGCTCAGAATGCTTGACCAACCAAATTACGAAGGTATAGCTGTCATGCAAATCCCCTCTGTAGGTATAGGAGTTGCAATCAATGACCGGCTAAAACGTGCAGCAACCTTACCATGACCAAAAAAACTAATTCACTGCTGAAAATTCAGAACCTCGTTGGACCATCGGGCTGGGTACAAGATAAAGCAAAAATGGCACCCTATCTGCGCGAGTGGCGAGGACGTTATAAGGGATCAGCTGCAGCAGTTATTATACCCGGCTCAACAGAAGAAGTTGCCCAAGTCTTAAAAATATGTAATGGGTCAGGAATAGGTGTTGTCCCTCAAGGTGGAAATACAGGATTAGTTGGGGGTAGCGTACCAAACTTTCCCAACGGAGACGGAGTAATTGTATCAACCCAAAGACTTAATACCATCCGCAACATAAATTCTTTAAATCAAACTATGACCGTCGAAGCTGGGGTAATACTTGCTCAAATCCAGCGAGAGGCTGAAAAATCTGGATTGCTTTTTCCGCTTAGTCTAGCTGCTGAAGGCTCGTGTTGCATTGGTGGAAATATTGCAACCAACGCTGGTGGTGTTCAGGTTTTGCGCTACGGCAACACACGCAACCTAGTTCTTGGTCTTGAAGTGGTGCTGGCTGATGGCCGCGTCTGGGATGGATTACGGAACTTGCGAAAAGACAACACAGGATATGACCTTAAACATTTGTTTATGGGTGCGGAGGGGAGCCTAGGCATAATAACCGCCGCTGTACTTAAGCTTCATTCACAGCCTCAATCCGTAGAGACGACGTTGTGCGGTAGTAAAGATATTAAGGGCTTGCTAGAAATTCTTCAGCGCTTTAACGCAAATGCAGGCAATGCTTTGACTGCTTTTGAAGTTATGAATCGATTTTGCTTAGAAATTTCAGAAAAATATTCGTCCAGCATCAAAGACCCTTTCCAAAAACCCTACAACCAGTATGCCTTGATTGAATTGAGTGGCCCAATTGGCATAAAAAAAACATTAAAAGCCATTTTAGAAAAAGCACTCAAGGATGGTGTTATAGAAGAAGCATTGATAGCCAAAAATCGCACTCAGTCAAACCAATTTTGGGCTATTCGTAAGGCTATTCCAGAAGCCCAAAAACATGAGGGTGGTTCGATTAAACATGATGTTTCCGTCCCAATTTCTTGTCTTGAAGAATTTCTCACGAAAGCCAATAATTTGGTTAAAGCCAAATTACCTGGTGTGCGCATTTGTGCTTTTGGTCATGCGGGAGACGGAAATATACATTATAATTTAAGTCAGCCTGTTGATGCTAATAAAGCGGACTACATGAAAAATCTCAACTCAATTAATAGGGCCATCCACGATTTAGTCATGAGCATAGGCGGAAGTTTTGGTGCTGAACACGGTATTGGACAATTGAAACGTAATGATATGAAACGGTATAAATCAGATGTCGAGTTAGACCTGATGCGTACACTCAAGAAAGCCCTTGACCCATCCAATACAATGAACCCAGGGAAAGTTATTTAAAAATCATATCATATAAAAATTAAGCTCATGTGTGAACACAACATAATATCGGTATGATTATTTAAGCTCGAAAAACGATCCTTGATCCAAATATTACATACTATTGTATTTTGTTGTTATATTTCTTGAACAACACAAATTTTTGCACAATTTATTGAGACTTAACAAAACCAAAATGGCGATTTGAAAACTCTTATTAAAGCCGACTGATATTTACACCTTTTAACATAAAGGTGCCATAATAGTGTTAAACCTTGATTTTTTTGTGTTTTTCGTGCAATTGTAGCTTAAATTAGGGTGATATTCCATAAATGAACGGTTTTACTAAATACGTCTTCAAGCAGTTGCTTGTGGGCATGATACTAGTTACGTCGGGTCTGACCTGCGTCATTTGGCTAACGCAATCTTTGAGGTTCGTTGAGATGATAGTTAACCGTGGCCTTACTTCTGGCGTATTTGTCTATTTGACCATGTTATTATTGCCAAATTTCTTGACGATTGTTATGCCTATCGCCCTTTTTATCGTTACCATTTTTGTATATTCAAAGATGATAACTGATAGAGAAATCGTCGTAATGCGTGCAGCTGGACTAAGCCAAAGTGCACTCGCCAAACCCGGCTTAATTCTGGCCTTCATCGTCGTTATTTTTGGTTATCTAATAAATATTTATCTTCTTCCCCATTCACAGCGTATGTTTAAAAATTTACAATGGGACATTCGCTACAGTTACACACATCTAATGCTTCAAGAGGGAGTGTTTAATCCTGCTTCGAAAGACATAACAGTTTATATACGTGAACGCACCTCTGATGGCCAGTTACTTGGAATTTTAGTCCATGACAACCGCAACCCCAAAAAACCCTACACTTTACTTGCAGAACGTGGGGCAATGCTAGAAGGCAAAGAAGGATCAAGAGTTGTCATGTACAATGGCAATCGTCAGGAAGTAGATCCAGAAACGCATCAGTTTTCGATCTTGTATTTTGATCGCTACATTTTTGAGTTGGAAAAAAATATAGAAACTGTTGACAATCGCTTTAGAGAAGCACGAGAGAGAACTGTTTACGAATTGTTTAATCTTGAGGAGGACACAAATATAGACCCAAAAGATATTGGCAAGTTTACTGTAGAAGGTCATAAAAGACTTATTTCGCCAATATCTGCCCTTGGATATGCAATGATTGCCATTTCTATTCTCCTTTCAGGTAATTACTCGAGACGCTCACAATCCAAGCAAATTGTTTTAGCTGCTGTCATTTCTGCAGGTTTACTTGGAGCAATGATGGCCCTTGAAAATGCAGCAGCCAAAAATCTCTCTTTAGTACCAGGCCTTTACATCCTCGGATTATCGCCCATTCCCATTGGCTACTACTATATGCTAAGAACGTCTGGTTTGCGCGAGACCAGCAATATCCGCTTTAGAGGGAGTTAAAAAAATTCATATTTCCTCTACCATGTCATTTTACATCGGCAAAAAGTTTATTTTAAGCTTTGTAGTCATATTCTCAATTTTATTGATGCTAATTTTAATGGTAGATGCCATTGAATTGCTCAGAAGAGCTGCTTCAAAACCTCAAATTGGGTTCCCCTTGGTTGTTGAAATGGCGATATTAAAACTACCTCATATGGGTCAACAATTGTTTCCTTTTGCAGTTTTATTTGGTTGCATGTCAGCTTTTTGGGGATTGACACGCAATCATGAACTTGTCGTGTCACGCGCTGCTGGTGTGTCTGCCTGGCAATTTATGTTGCCTGTCCTTGTTTTAGCTTTCTTGTTGGGAATTTGCAAAATCACGATTTTTAATCCCCTTGCATCGGTTATGCTCCTTCAATTTGAAAGAATTGAAGCTGCTGCCTTTAAGGGACAAGAAAGTTTCCTAGAAATCTCTAAGGCAGGGCTTTGGCTACGCCAATCAAACGGTACAGATCAGTCTGTTGTACACGCAAAAAACGTATTGCAGCACGGAAGTGAGGTGGAATTAAGCAAAGTAAATGTTTTTATTTATAACGGTGCTGATAAATTTAATTATCGACTAGATGCGAAAAAAGCAATTCTGGAAGATGGCTTCTGGCACATGAGTGATGTTTGGGTTCACAAACCTGAAAATCCATCACAACACGAAAATGAATTCTGGCTGGAAACAGACCTGACGCTTGGATCAATCCAGGACAGTTTTGCACCACCTGAAACCATGTCTTTTTGGGACTTGCCTGCTTTTATTGAGGCTCTAGAAAGTGCTGGTTTTTCAGCTATTCGTCACCGATTACATTGGCATACTCTGCTTGCAGCACCGCTTTTAATGTGTGCAATGGTTCTAATAGCTGCTACCTTTACCCTGCGTCATACAAGACGTACTGGAACTGTCTTCGTTATTTCCGGTGGTGTTTTGACTGGATTTATACTTTACTTTTTTTCAGATATTGTTTTTGCGTTTGGATTGTCGGACTCAATCCCAGTAACACTTGCGGCATGGACACCCTCAGGTGTAGCTACTTTACTTGGACTAGCTACATTACTCCATCTTGAGGATGGGTAGAATTGTATGGGCACTTTATTTATAAATTTGAAAAAAATTATATTCCTTTTAGTCGCATTGGCTGTGCTTCTTGAGGTGACCAAAGGAGCAAAAGCAGAAGGAAATTATTCATCCACTTCAGAGAATTCTACTGATGAAGTTCGTTTTAGAGCTGACGAAATGGATTATGACCGGGACCTTGGCATTACAACTGCACGAGGTAATGTTCAATTTACAAATCAGGATCGCATCCTTAAGGCCGACGTTATTGTTTACAATAAAAAACGAAATTTTGTTAATGCATCAGGTAATATCTCTTTACTGGAACCGACAGGTGAAGTCTTATTTGCAGAATTCATGGAACTTTCAGGTGACCTTAAAGAAGGGGTCATTTCTGACCTTAAAGCTATCCTGAAAGATGGCTCGTTGATTGCAGCAAATGGTGGACGTCGTATAAACGGGAATCTTTTAGAGTTGCAAAATGCCGTCTATTCACCATGTAAACTATGTGAAGAAGAACCAGATCGAGCGCCTTTATGGCAGGTCAAAGCTGTTAGAATTGTTCATGACAAAGACGGTCAGACTATTGAATATAAAGATGCATGGCTTGAAATTGCCGGATTTCCAGTAATGTACACTCCGTATCTTTCTCATCCTGATCCCACAGTAAAAAGAAAAAGTGGATTTCTTACACCTTCTTTTGGTTCATCAACGTCAACCGGAACGTTTGCCAGAACACCCTATTATTATAACATTTCCCCTAACTCTGATGCCACAATATCGCCCATGTTCACAGCGGATGAAAATGTCATTATCGCAGGCGAGTACCGTCAAAAACTCCAAGCAGGTAATCTTGAAACTCGCGCCAGTATTAAACGAAACACTCCCAAAGACGAGCGAAGATACGTCGCAGAAAGTGGTGTTTCAGGCATCAGAGGGCATCTTTCTACAAAAGGCCGGTTTGACTATGATAAGACCTGGCGCTGGGGGTTTGATGTCAACCGACAATCTGATGCAACTTATATGTCACGCTTTGGTTTTGGTGGTGATAACACACTGCCAAAGATTACGAATGCTCTCGCAAGCAGTGCCTTTGTTGAGGGGTTTAAGGGTCGTAATTATGTCCATGCAGAGTCTATCAGTTTTCAAAATACGCTAACTGGTCAAGAAGAAAAAACAATTCCGGTAATTCTTCCACTTGTTGACGTCAATCATGTTAGCGAGCCTAACAAGTATGGTGCCAGCAGATCCCTTGACATTAATTTACTTGCTTTGAGTCGCCGAGAAGGAACCGATACCCGCAGACTATCTATTCATAACGGTTGGAACCTTCCTTATGTGGCTCCAAAGGGGGATGTTTATACACTATCTGCTGAATTAATTGGTGATTTTTACAATACAAATAACCTTGAAGTTACTGGTCAAGAAAATATATCGAATTTTGCGCATAGATTAGTACCACAGGTAGCTCTTGATTGGAGATACCCATTTGTAAGTAGTGATGCTAACGTCCACAAAATGTTTGAGCCCATTGCTACTTTTGTTATAAGCCCATACGGCGGAAACTCTGCAAATATTCCAAATGAGGACTCTCAAAACGTTGCATTCGACGACACAAATCTTTTTAGTAAAAACCGTTTTTCTGGCCTTGATCGCATTGAAGGCGGCCCAAGAATAAATTATGGTTTCAAGTGGGGGGCATTTGGTAAGGGAGGTGGTTCAACCAGTCTCCTTCTGGGTCAAAGTTACCGATACAAAAAAGACGATACATTTGTTGTCGGATCAGGTCTTGAGGATAATTTCTCAGATATTGTTGGCAGATTACAAGCCTCTCCAGGACCAAAATTTAATGTGTTTTACAGAACTCGTTTGAAAAAAGATAACTTGGAAACACAGCGAAATGAGCTAGATTTAAGAATGGGGGTACCTGCACTTCGTCTCGACACGCGCTATGCCTCTTTTGACCGTCAAGAAGGGAGTGAATTTGCTGCTCGAGAAGAAATAACTGGATTACTTTCTTCTCAAATAACAGATACTTGGAGGTCAAGCTTGGGCGGGTCTAAAGACCTAGCTGAGGGTGACACTCGGTCTATGAACTTAAACCTTACTTATGAGGATGAATGTTTTCTATTCTCAGGTGCCATCAAAAGAACTTTTTTTCAAAATGAAGACTTACAGCCTGAAAATTCCATGGTTTTTCGTTTTCTATTCAAAACTTTGGGTGAAGTATCACAAGGATTAAAGGTTCTTAATACCAACTAAATAAATTATAGAAACTTTGCTTATGTCAAAAAATAGACCCCAACCCCAAAAATATTTTTTTTATGCCCTTGCAATTGCATTAAGTCTTTTTTTATATCCTGTACACGCCTCAAGCCAAGGTCTCAGCATTGCAGCCATCGTAAATGATGATGTTATCTCTGTTTATGACTTGGAGGAACGCGTCAAGCTACTAATTATAACGTCTAACCAGAGAGACTCAGTTCAATTACGTAAACGTCTCTCCCGACAAATACTAAACCGCCTAATTGATGAAAAGCTTAAATTGCAAGATGCAAAAAAACATGGGATTCAAGTTGAAAAAAGCAAACTAGAACAAGAATTTGCGAACATTGAAAAACAAAATAAAATGCCAAGCGGTGAACTAACAAAGTTCCTAGAATCGAAGGGTATTAGTCGTCTCGCACTACTAGATCAAATTGAGGCCTCGATAGCCTGGATAGAAACCGTAAACAAAAAATTTCGATATCGCATTACGATAAGTGAAGAAGAAATTGATGAGGTAATTGATAATATAAGAGAAAGCAAAGGAAAGCCAGAATATCTCACTTCAGAAATTTTTTTGCCTTTCAGCAACCCCAATCAGGCCGGCGAAGCTCTGAGTAATGCTAATCGTATCATTGAACAAATTGCAAATAATGGTGATTTTAGGACATTAGCAAGAAACTATTCACAAAGTGCTTCAGCTGCTGTTGGGGGAGATCTTGGTTGGGTACGACAAGGACAATTGGCAAAAGATCTTGACTCTGCACTCACGCAACTCAAAAAAGGCAGGGTCTCAAAACCCATTCGTTCATTTGGGGGATATTATGTAATCTTAAAACGTGATGAAAGGACAGGACGAGGTCTACCGCCATCAAAAGAAAAAGTTGAGCTTCGGCAGGTTTTCTTGCCAATTCAAACCACAGATATCAACAGCTTGATGATGCGTGCAAAATCAATGGCAGCTAGAGCCACGGACTGCTCGGCAATGGAAAAGCTTGAAGCTGAGACTAAATCACCATTATCGGGTGGCCTTGGGGTCATTGAAACGTCCTCCTTACCAGCAAATATACAAAATTCCATCAAAAATTTGCCACTTGGCAAGCCTAGTGAGCCAACTACCGCAGAGGGAGGTGTTATGTTTCTCATGGTATGTGAACGCACCGGTTCATCAGTACTGGAGAATATTCGTCCAAAAATCAAACAAGACTTGCTTAATCAACGGCTTGATATCACGGCAAGGGGGTATCTTCGCGACTTGCGTCTTGCCGCCTTTCTGGATGTCCGCATATGAACCAATCTCCCTCTCTAAATAATGAAAACAAAACCGTATTAGCCCTTACAATGGGGGAACCAGCAGGTGTCGGCGGCGAAATTACCTTGAAAGCTTGGTTGGCAAAGGATACTCCAGTCTTCTTTGTTATTGATGATGCAAAGCGTTTACAACAGCTTGCTCAAAAACTTAAACTTGATATTCCCATTAAGAAAATCAATTACCCTTCAGAGGCCGTGGGTGTATTTGATGTCGCCCTGCCTGTCTTACATCACCCCATCGAAATTCCAGTTGTCTATGGCGAACCCTCATTAAAGAATGCCAATGCTGTTATAAAATCAATAAATATTGCAGTTAAACTAGTTCGTTCTGGCCAAGCCTCGGCTATTGTTACGAACCCCATCAATAAAAAAATACTCTACGATGCAGGCTTTAAATTTCCCGGTCATACTGAGTATCTATCTGATCTTGCAGGTATAAAAACCACTCCTGTTATGATGCTTGCGTCACCAAAATTAAGAGTCGTCCCATTAACAACACATTTAAGTATGAGTAGTGCCGTGAAAGCTATATCAAAAGACATCATAGTCAACACCTCCAAGGTAACGGTGCTAGCTTTAAAAAAATATTTTTCTATTGCAAAACCCCGTCTTGCCATAGCTGGACTCAATCCCCACGCAGGTGAAGGTGGGGCATTAGGTAATGAAGAAATCAATAACATAGAGCCAGCGATTACCAAACTTTGTAAATTAGGGATCAACGTTAGTGGTCCCTGGTCTCCTGATACTATGTTTTACGAACGTGCTCGAAATTCATATGATGTGGCTATCTGCATGTATCACGACCAAGCCCTTATTCCAATAAAGACCCTTGATTTTGATGAAGCAGTCAACACAACAATTGGCTTACCTTTCGTGAGAACGTCACCAGATCACGGAACTGCACTAAATATTGCAGGTACTGGCGTAGCCTCTGAAAGAAACCTGCTGGCTGCACTAAAAATGGCTTCGAAGATGTCCGAAACACAGCATAATCAATGAACTTCAAACCGCCCCCGCTGCGTGACGTCATTAAACGCTTTGATTTAAGAACTCAGAAGAAACTTGGCCAACATTTTCTTCTTGACCAAAACCTTACTAAGAGAGTAGCCCGTGCTGCAGGCAACATAAATACTTGCACCGTGATCGAGGTTGGACCTGGTCCAGGTGGATTAACCCGAGCTTTATTAGAAAATGGCGCCAAAAAAGTAATTGCGATTGAGCATGACCCTCGCTGTGTTGAGGCGATTGAAGAACTTGCAATTAATTACAACGGTCGACTAAAAATTATAGAGTTTAATGCCTTGAAACTTAGTTTGTTTGATCTTTGTCAGGGGCCAAAAAAAATTGTCGCCAACCTACCGTACAACATAGCTACACCCCTACTAATTGGTTGGCTAAAACACATAAATCATTTTGAGAGCTTAACTCTAATGTTCCAAAAAGAGGTTGCTGATCGTCTAACTGCGAGCCCAGGCAACAAAACATATGGGCGCCTATCTGTTCTAGCCCAGTGGCTGTGCCACACAAATCACGAATTCGATGTTTCTCGAACTGCCTTTACACCACCACCTAAAGTCGACAGCACTTTGGTTACATTGATACCTCGAGGACTTACTTTTACCAGCACAGATTGGAATAATTTTGAAAAAGTCACAGCCGCAGCATTTGGCCACCGCCGCAAAATGCTTAGGGCAAATCTAAAACACTTGGATGTAGATTTTAAAAATTTAGACATTGACCCAACAGTTCGGGCTGAAAATCTTAGCGTAAGTCAGTTCTGCGCCATTGCTCGCTCCATTGAATAATTCTTTTTGAGACATTATTTTCGAGACTTACCTGCTACTTATGTCCGTAATAAAATCATGCAAACTAATCTGGCGTTCAGTTCTCTGACGTTCGGCAACAAGAATAGACTCAACTTTGGAAATACTCTCAGCTAAATCTTTGTTCACTACTATATAGTCGTACTCAGGATAATGGCTCATTTCAGATACTGCTTCAGCCATGCGCTTCTTAACTACCTCTGAACTATCTTGGGCACGACTGTGAAGTCGGCGCTCAAGCTCCTCCATACTCGGAGGCAAGATGAAAATACGCACCATATCCTGATCTGCATTCTCACTAAGTTGTTGGGTTCCCTGCCAATCTACATCGAAAATAACATCTTGGCCCTGCGATAAGGACAACTCAACTGGCCTGCGCGGACTACCATAAAAATGATCAAACACTCTGGCGTGCTCAAGCATTTGACCTTTGGCAACCATTGTCTCAAAAACCTTCTTTTGAACGAAATAATAATCCTGACCCTCTATCTCGCCGGGCCTCGGCTGTCGAGTAGTGGCGGAGACTGACATGGTTAAGTTTTTATCCCGTTCTATCAGAGCTCGTGATATTGTCGATTTACCAGCACCCGAGGGAGAGGAAAGTATAACCATAAGACCGCGACGCTTAAGGGTATAATCAGTATTCATAATTTCGTTTACACAATCATATATGATTAAAATTTTTATTTTTGAAACTTAATTACTTAATATTCAAGTGTTGCAAGTGAAAATACTTGGGTTAAAAATTTGGTTAAACATTTCACAACTAATGTTTAGTCTAACAAAATTTTGGGATTAGCTACACAGCCAACAATAAACAGGTTTAATATCAAAACCCTATGGCTAATAAAAGTCTATTCAAGCCGCAAACTCTTAAAAAAAACTAAACTGAACAAACAAAAGAGCATACAAATTTTAAATATTTTTAATTAATGAAAAATAAAAAACTCACCACAAAAAATTTAATCGAAGATTGAGACTATTTTCTTAATATATTCAAATTCATAAATTGAAGTGAGAGCAATGATAGAGACAAAATAGCGGCAAAAAAAATAGCTTCGTAAAGTCCCATACCCCCGTAACCATTTTTGATTGCCAACCACCAACCTAGCGGCACCATCACTATTAAAAAAGAAAAAATTTGAATTAAAGCTGGGGCCCATATCCCACCAGCGCCTCGTAAAGCGTTGATCATAACTACTTGTCCACCATCTACAATAATTACAAAGCCACAAAAGATGATCAGGGGTGTAGACTCAAAAATGACCGCACTATCGTTAGTATATACACTTGCGAACATATTGGGAAACAGCCCAAAACCAACACCAATTAGTCCCATAAAGATGGTATTTACTCCCAAACCTACCCAACCCGCTAATTTCAAGTCATCCATGTCACCACTACCCTTCGCAATGCCAACGCGAACAACAGTAGCTGATGCAACACCCAAAGAAACCATGAAAGCCATAGCTATCAAATTATGAGCGATGGTGTAAGCAGCTAGGGTGATCTCTCCAAGCCAACCCGCAAATAGACCAATACATGCAAAACCGATGGTTTCTCCACCAATACTGAATGCAGAAGAATATCCTACCCTACGTTGCTCTGCCCACTTCCGCCAACCGTCAACTGGTATTAAACTAATTCCAAATTTCTTACGACAAGACATTTTCAGAATATATGTGACAATTACTATGGCAAGCAAACAACGAGTTGTTGTTGTCGCTATAGCTGATCCCTCAGCCCCCATAGCAGAAACGCCCATGTTGCCGTATACAAAAACCCAATTCAAACCAATATTTATTAAATTGGCAATAATAATAAAAACCATGGCTGGTTTAGGTTTTTTAATGCCCTCAAGAAACAGCGATGAGGTTATTGTAACTAAATAGGCAGGCAACCCAAGGCCAAGAATAAACATAACTTGACCCCCATGACTTGCCATTTCTACACTTTGGCCACCCATTTGAAGTAATTTTTCGCCAAAGCAGGAAATAAGGCAACCAAACATCCCCAAAACAATTGCGTAGGGTATTGAACGACTCCAAACTGCGCCGCACTCCTTAAAATCACCCCTGCCATAAGCTGCAGCACTCATTACTACAGTACCCATTACCAAACCAAGCATAATTAAATATACTGGAACGAAGGGCACCAAGCCTATTGAAAGAAAGGCTAACTCCGTAGTTGAAAATCGCCCGACCATGACTGTGTCCACCAAAGCCATGGCCATCACACTTGAGCGTGCTACAATCACAGGCCAAGACAGGCGCAGTACTTCTGAGACGTGCCTTCTTATACGTTTTTTCAACCCTTTTTGTTGATAGATTAACAATTAATTTTAGCTCGAGAATGATTGTGTTAATGATAGGAAGAAATTTAACTCCAAGGCTATACTTCTCTATATTTAAAATAAACTACCATTTAGGTAGCAACTAAGGTGATGACTTATATTTTCTAATGATCGCAATTGTTTATATCATATCTGCATGTCTTAGAATCTGATATTTAATAGGTTGATTGATTTTTCTCAGATTGCATTAGAACCTTTTCAAGTCCTGAAGCCTTCATCATCTGTTGGCAATCATTTGAGACTAAAGCAAATTTCTCTCATAGAAATTTATATCAAATTAAGTTGAACAACAGTTCTCTCTAGTCACTCTATATTTTCGATTTTTTAATAATGGAACTTGTGATGTGTTTCTGACAAATAAGAAAATTAATTGTTAATTAAATTTTAGGCAAAAAAATAGATTAATTTTAAAAATTTAATTTTAATTTTCTTAAATTTGTCGATTAAGCAAGTGTAACTGAAATGTCATGTTATTAAACAAACTTAAAAAATTTCCATTTCAATCATTGAATTTCTATTAAGGTTGTGTTCTTAGATGTTGGATAAAAAAATATGAGACGATCTGAAGCAGATGTAACAAATGCATCATTCGTAGAACCAACAGAGAGTAATCTCTATGAAAATCTAGTTAGAGAACTTGAGGAGCAGATTGATAGTGGAAATTTCGAAGAAATTGATAAAATATGCTCTAAGCTGACTGAAAATTGGCCTGATGATCCTTTAGGTTGGAAGATGCTTGGAATATTTTCTGGAATAGAAAATAACTTCAATCAGGCCAAATTTGCATTCCAAAAGTACATCTCTCTAATGATTTCGCTAGGTAAGACTAAAGAAGCTGAGAAAGCTCTTATCAATTTTTATCATACTAGGCGATCAGATGATTTTACATTAAAGGCAATAATCAGACAGGCAATTGGCCAACTTTTTACCTTTAATAAATGGATGGAAGGTGGAGAAACTGAATTACAGAAACAAGGGATACTATGGGTGCGTTTGGAACATGACTCAAAACAATTATCCTATTTGTTAAAGAAAGGAAATATTACTTCAGATCTTGCTGACCCTCAGAAAGAATTGCATAAACTTTACAACCATAGCCACAAACTAATTAATCACGAAAACCCCCTTCAATGGGTTATGACCGATCTTTCTAAGAATGAGGATATATGTGCCAGTTTCAACCAGATACTGCATTATTACAGTTGCACATCTCTAACTGATAGCGCTTTAAACTCAAAACACAACTGGCAAAAAATCCAAGATGATTTTCTTAGTAAGGATGTTCCTATAGTTTGTATTGATGATTTCCTATCAGATGATGCCCTCGAGCAAATGTATGAATTCTGCTTATCATCAACTGTTTGGAAAAGACAGTTTCCAGACGCATATTTGGGGGCTACTATTGATGGTGGTTTTGTTAGTGAACTCCATTTGAAAATCATTCATGAGCTTAATGAGGCCATGCCTCTCATTTTTAAGCCACTTCAGCTAGTAAACTCTGTTGCATTTAAATATCACCCTAACTTTGACACGGGTCAAACTTTGCATGCCGATGATGCTTGTGTTGGGATCAATCTTTGGACGACACCCGATAGTGCAAATTTGGATCCAAAAAGTGGTGGGATAGTAATTTATGATGTCTTAAAGCCAAATGACTGGAATATAAATAACTCGTCAGAAATAGCCCAAGCCTACCTTGAAGGCGTCAACGGTACTCCCACTCATATACCATATATGCGCAACAGGGCTATTTTATTCAACCCATCTTTTTTCCATAAATCAGAAAAAATCAAATTTGATGACGAATATAAAAATTGGCGAACTAACATCACTTTTTTTTATGATAAAGCAATTAAACAACAATAACTGCACAATAAATTTATTGTTTCAACTACGCTGTATTTGAAAGAAATATATTTGAAAAATGTTAGTTTGAGTGGAAAAAATAATTGTAAAATCAGAACGACATTAAATTACTTTTCAATGCCGTTCTTACACAAATTTACCGATAAAAAAACTATTTTTCTATTTTGAACATCTTCTAATTTAACACAAAAGATGGTGGGCACGACTGGGATTGAACCAGTGACCCCTGCAATGTCAATGCAGTGCTCTCCCGCTGAGCTACGCACCCAACTTTTTTGTCAATAATATTGCATAATTTGGGTTTTTAATCTGATCTGAGACCTTTGGCAAGAATTACTATATTTGCTCACATAAATTTCCATTTAACAGGTTTTCCGTGTAACAATTACTGCCAGCTGATCGGAGCACTTTTAAAACAAATGACCAATACCCCCAAAAATAATCAAAGTAGTTCTTTTGAGATTCTTCGACCTGATAAATGGTCCTCACCTGTTATTTTTGCTTCTCCTCATAGCGGGCAAGATTATCCAGAGGCCTTCATAAAAGAATCCCGCCTAACTCCTCTGAGTTTACGCCGCTCAGAGGACGCATTCGTTGATGAGATATTTATCTCAGCACCAATTTTCGGTGCACCTTTGCTCCGTGCTCTTTTCCCACGAGTTTATGTTGATGCCAACCGGGAGCCATTTGAACTTGATCCTGAGATGTTTGACACCCCTTTGCCCCACTACGTTAATACCACATCACCCCGAGTAACTGCTGGCTTGGGCACAATGGCCCGGGTCGTCACGAGTGGTAATGAAGTCTATTCAAAAAAGCTAAACTTTGAAGATGCACGAAAAATAATTCACAAAACTTATTTTCCTTATCACTGTGCCCTTAAAGGTTTACTTGATGAGGCTAAGGAGCGCTTTGGCTGTTATCTTTTAGTCGATTGTCACTCTATGCCATCAATTGGTGGTCCTATGGATCGTGACCCCGGATTCAACCGTGTTGACTTTATATTAGGTGATAGACACGGCACTTCATGTTCAGAGACAATCACAAACAAGGTCGAGCAATGCCTCAGAGGCCTTAAATATGTAGTGACTCGCAACAATCCCTACGCAGGTGGATATACTACTGCTCATTATGGTCAACCAAATGAAAATCATCATGCGTTACAAATAGAAATTAACAGATCTTTATACATGAACGAATTACTAATCGACTACTCAGCAGGGTTCTTACCATTAAAAAAGAACATGGAAAAACTTATTCAATTTATTACGAGAATTAGCCCCGAAAGCCTCAAGTTAAAATGAGTCCCATTATTATTCGTGATGCTTGTGAAGACGATTGTACAGCAATTCAAGCTATTTACAGCAAACACGTCCTGCACGGCCTTGCCAGTTGGGAGGAAGTTCCACCTGAAGTTGTTGAAATTAGCAACCGAATGAAAAACCTTATGCAAGCAGGATATCCATATAGAGTTGTTGAACTAAACGGAGAAGTAAAAGGCTTTGCATATGCCGGCAGTTATAGGCCTAGACGAGCCTATCGCCATACAGTTGAGAACAGCATTTATATTGCGAGCTCTTGCACCGGAATGGGACTTGGTAGCTCATTATTGGAAGATTTAATCAAGCAATGCACAAACCGAGGCTACAGGCAAATGGTTGCAGTCATCGGTGATAGCGAAAATATTGCATCAATCAAGCTTCATACTGCTCATGGTTTTAAGCATTGTGGCACACTTCGGTCTTTAGGCTTTAAGCATGGCAAATGGTTAAATCAAATACTCATGCAAAAATCACTTGGGAAGAGTGATACGTCTCCACCATAAATGGTACGGCATTTGCCACTCAAAGGCTAATAAAATGGATTACTACTTCAACCAATTTTTAAATTGAAAACACATTAAGCTGAAGCAATTAAGTCAATAAAGGTTATAGTTAGAAGTGTTTAAAAGCCTAATTATTTTTGAATAGCAATGACCAACTCAGATACCTTTTTTTTCTTTTTGTGACACTTACAATTATAATCAATTATTCAATCCCTGTTCAGGCGTTGGAAAAAGGACGTTGCCCAACACCTGATGCAGTAGTTTCTGTAAGTATAAAAAACATACCTTCTAAGGTGATATATAAGAATGGTCACAGTCGAAGTGATATTGAACGCCAACAACTTAAACGTGGACGACATGTAAGTAAGGGGAAATGGAAAATTCTTGGTTTGACCCAAACAGAGTTCAAATACACCCTTAAGACCTCAGCTAAAATCAAGAAAATTACAGGTGGAAACTATTGCGCATATCCTGCTTCGTATGATCTAGAAATAGGTTATACAGACTTTGTAGTTTATATTGATAGAAAATATCGTCCGGGCACTTGTGAATATCAAGCCATCTTAAAGCACGAAAATTCCCATATCGCAATCTACAAGAATTACCTCAAACGCTATCTACCATACATAAAAAGACGAGTACGCACTGCAGCCCTGAGTGTGCAGCCAGTCGTTATCTCAACACCAGATCAAGGGACCAAATTTATTCAGGAACAAGTACAACGACAAATCCGTCCCTTGATTGAAAGACTGAACCGTGAAGCAGACTATTCTAATGCCCGAATTGATACTCCAGAAAGCTACCGCAAAATACAATTGCTGTGCGAGAACTGGTAACATTAAACTACATGAACCATAGCGTCTCATTTATTTGTAATACACCGGCTTATAAATTGCCATCGGTAAAATTTTACAAAGATCGTAGCGACATTAAACAATATTTTTAGTGATCAGAGCCGCGCTTAAAGTTAAAAACAGCACCATCCTTAATTCCCGAGGGCCAGCGCGTGGTGACAGTCTTGAGACGTGTGTAAAACCGCACTCCCTCCATACCGTGAATATGGTGGTCTCCAAACAAAGACCGCTTCCAGCCCCCAAAACTGTGGTAGGCTACAGGTGCCGGAATTGGAACATTGACACCCAACATGCCTATTTTTGCACGACTAGCAAAATCTCGTGCTGCATCACCGTCACGGGTAAAAATAGCAGCACCATTTCCAAATTCATTGTCATTAACCAGCTCTATTGCCTCCTCATAATCTTTAGCTCTAACAATACTTAAAACTGGACCAAATATTTCATCCTTATAAATTGACATGTCTGTAGTGACATTGTCGAACAAACAGCCACCAATGAAATAACCGTGTTCAAGACCTTTTACAGCAATATCTCGTCCATCAACAATTAGGTCAGCACCAGCTTGAACTCCAGACTCCACATAGTTCTTAATCCGATCAAGTGCTTCTCTAGAAATAACTGGGCCCATTTCTGTATTTAGATCAAAATATGGGCCGACTTTCAAATTACCAATTTTAGGCTTCAACCTTTTAATAAGTTCATCAGCTGCAGCAGCTCCAACGACAACGGCAACAGAAATTGCCATGCAACGTTCCCCTGCCGAACCAAATCCTGCACCTAACAAAGCATCGGCTGTTTGAGCCATATCGGCATCAGGCAAAACAACTAAGTGGTTCTTAGCGCCACAAAGCGCCTGAACACGTTTACCGTTAGCGCAACCAGTTCTGTATACATACTCGCCAATTTTGGTAGAACCAACAAAGCTTATCGCAGAGACATTTTTATCAGTTATTAGTGTATCAACAGCAACCTTATTTCCGTTAACTACATTCAGAACCCCGTCTGGCAAGCCTGCTTCACTAGCCAATTCTGCAATACGCATAGCTACTGAAGGATTGCGTTCAGATGGTTTCAAAACAAAAGTATTACCACAAGCGATCGCTACTGGGTACATCCATAGGGGTACCATTGCAGGAAAATTGAATGGTGTAATACCAGCCACAACACCAACTGGCTGACGAATTGTGTAGCTATCAACATTCATTCCCACATTTTCAGAGTATTCCCCTTTAAGAGCTTGGGAAATTCCACATGCAAATTCAACAACTTCTATGCCCCGCCCCAACTCACCTTTGGCATCCTGAAGAGTCTTTCCGTGTTCCGCACATAATATATCAGCTAAATCATCTAAATTCTTTATCAGTTGCTCACGAAGCTTAAATAAGAACTGTGTGCGCTTAGCAGGTGGCGTTGCCGCCCAGTCAGGGAATGCAGAAGCTGATGAGGCAATTGCAGCTTGAACTTCATTGACACTCGCCAGATGGACTTGTGCTGAAACTTCACCATTAGCTGGGTTAAACACAGCTTCTGTTTGGCCAGATTTAGACTTGGTCAAACTTCCATCAATGAAATGCCCCAAAACCTCTACCATTTTAATGATTTCTTTCTAGTTCCATTATTTATTGATCTTTAATTATTAAGAACTTCACGCAGAATGCTGACTATGTTGTCAATATCTTTTCTTTTTGCAATCAAAGGAGGAGCTATCAAGGCAGTATCACCAGTAAATTTTATATGTAGTCCAGCAGCAAAAAGTGCCTTCAACGCTTTAGTCCCAGCAATACCGGGAGCACCTTCAACAATAAGATCAACTGCGGCAAAAAGACCGTAACCACGAATGTCAGTAATGGCATCTATGCCTTCTAGATCAAAAATTCTATCAAGGAAATACTCCGATAAATCAGCGCCTCGTTGAAAAAGATTTTCTTTCTCATAGATGTCAAGGGTAGCAAGACTTGCTGCGCAAGAGGCAGGATTGCCAGAATAGGTATACCCATGAAAAAAATCAATTACACCGTCAGGCGCCACCTCATTAATAGTATTGTAAATTTCATCTTTTACCACTACTGCGCCCATGGGCAATACACCGTTTGTTAAGCCCTTAGCTATTGTCATCATATCGGGTGTGACACCAAAAGTTTGTGAAGCGAAGGGTTTACCAGTCCGGCCAAATCCGGTTATAACTTCATCAAACACCAACAAGATTCCATGAGCGTCACAAATTTCACGCAACCTTTCCAAATACCCAATCGGTGGAACAAGGCACCCAGTTGATCCAGCGATAGGTTCAACAAAACACGCTGCTATATTACTTCCGCCTAAGAGCTCACAAAAGCGTTGCAAGTCCTCCGCTAATTCTGAGCCCAGCGGCGGCTGACCACGGACAAAACGAACTTCTGGCAACCATGTGTGACGCATATGTACAACGCCAGGCATAAGTGAACCAAAAGTTTGACGATTTTTCATCAGACCAGAAAGAGACGTACCCCCGATGTTGGAGCCATGGTAAGCACGTTCACGAGAAACAAAGCGAGTGCGACTACCTTCACCACGAGCATGGTGATAGGCCATGGTAATTTTTAGTGCTGAGTCGATACTTCCTGATCCTGAATTAGTAAAAAAAACGTTATTCATATTTTCAGGTGTTAATGCAGAAAGACGACTTGCCAACTCGAAGGATGGAGGAGATCCAATCTGAAAATGCGGACTATAATCCAACTCCAACAACTGCTCCGCAACTGCAGCAGCTATTTCTTTGCGACCATGACCTGCGGCACAGCAAAACAAACCTGAAGATCCATCAATGATATTATCTCCATTATGATTGGTGTAGTTGATACCCTCTCCCTTGACGACCAATCTTGGGTCAGATTTAAAATCTCTATTTGCCGTAAACGGCATCCATTGGTTGTCCAGAGTATTTGCAGTATATTGCATTAAGTCTACTCCTCAGTATATCAAACGGTTGGCTTAGTTTACCTTTCGCAAAGTTCTACTTGAATAGAACAAAACATCATTACAAGATTTTTTTTCAGTATTTATTTAAAGATAAACATCAAAAATCAAATTAAGTTAGTGTGGGGGGTGAAGAATTTCTGGATTGTGGAAAATTTTAAATTCAATTTATCCTCTTATCTTTTCATCATTTTTTATTAAACGTCTATTCATAATCTCAATGTTTTGCCATTGTTAAATTAATTGAGCACTTAAATCTTAAACCATTATCTCTTGGTGTACCAAAGCTACTTCGTTTTACTCAGTACGAATCAGTTGCTCATCGCACATTTCATCATTTCTATATTCACTATAACCACAATTTCCTCTAGCTTACCTAAGATGCCAATGACCTTGACAATTGAGATTTTAAAACAACAATCTTTTTCAATTAATTTTCAATCACACCAACGTCAAGATATATGATTTTGATGCACAATAATATCGTCTTTAACAAGCGAAGTTCTAACTTATACTTGCCTTTGCATCAACCAACAGGCACATAAGGGAAATGTGTATAATTTACTCGAAAATTTCGAGGCATTTATAGCCGGATTGTTTCTAGGAGAACCCAAAAGTCGTGTCTAAAACGCCAGACAACGCTAATGACAATTTATCTGATATTCGCACCCCAAGGTTAAGGGTAGTCGAATACGCCCTTCTGCTTAAGCCACGAGTTATGTCATTAGTTGTCTTCACAGCTTGGACAGGTATGATGTTAGCACCAGGCAATATAGATCCATTAACTGCTCTTATAGCTATCCTCTGTATTGCACTCGCTGCCGGAGCGTCAGGAGCGATTAACATGTGGTATGATCGGGATATAGACAATATCATGAGTAGGACACAAAATCGGCCTCTGCCTGCAGGTACCCTCAAACCGTTAGAAGCACTTGGATTTGGTGTTTCTTTATCTGTTGTTTCAGTATCAGTAATGGCTATTTTTGTGAATATAAGCGCTGCTGCTTGGCTTATCACTACAATTATTTATTATGTTTTAATATATACTATTTGGCTTAAACGCCGCACTCCACAGAATATTGTAATTGGTGGGGCCGCAGGGGCATTTCCACCATTGATAGGGTGGATTGCAGTAACTGGTACAGCAGAACCGAACGCTTGGGTGCTGTTCATGATAATTTTCCTGTGGACGCCACCGCATACATGGGCTCTGGCCTTGTATAGAAGCAGTGACTACGAAGCCGCAAATATTCCTATGATGCCCGTTGTTGTAGGCCACAGGAAAACAGCCATGCAAATGTTAATCTATACTGCCGTTTTAGTTCCAGTGACGCTACTTCCAACTCTTCTTGACATTTCTGGCCGAGTGTACATGACAGCAGCAATAATATTGGGTATCGGTTTTCTACGCCATGCGATTGTTGTTTTCAACGATGATGATGTTCAAAAGGCCCGTAACATGTTTTTCTTCTCTATCTTCTACTTGTTTATGATTTTTGTCTTTTTGCTTGTGGATAAAACTCTAATCACCTTTTTTCCGGGTACCTTTTTATGAAAGAGAGTGCATATTTAAAACTAGAAAGACTTTTCCATCGCATTGGAATTGTGCGTGACATCAACGAGGTGTTGCATTGGGACAATGCCACACAAATACCAATTGGCGGTGGCCCTGGACGTAGCAATCAATTAGCAGAGCTGAGCGCCATAAATCATTCCCTGCTTTGCCAAAGCAAAACAAGTGACCTCTTAGACGAAGCCGAAAAAGATTTCACTCTAGGGACTTGGCAATTAGCTAACCTTAACGCCATGCGTCGTAAATGGAGACATGCAAATGCATTAAGTGAAGATTTGGTTGTGGCTCTGTCAAAAGCATCTTCAAAATGCGAAACAGTATGGCGTTCTGCCCGCGCCGAGGACAACTTCGCCTCAGTTTTACCTTTTATGGAAAAACTGCTTTCACTAATTCGCGAGTGCGCCCAAGCAAAATCCGAGAAGTTGTGTGTTAGCACATATGACGCCTTGCTCGACCAGTTCGAGCCAGGTGGGAAAAGTGCTGACATTGACTTACGCTTTGCAGAACTAGAGGCATTTATACCAGAATTTCTTGGGCAAGTTTTAGAAAAACAGAAACTAAACCCAATACATAATAAGCCAAAAGGACCATTTGATAAAGAAGCACAAAAAGCATTGTGCAAAGAACTAATGACTGCCATAGGTTTTGATTTTGATCATGGAAGATTGGATGTGAGTCTGCACCCTTTTTGTGGTGGCACACCAGACGATGTACGAATAACGACTCGTTTTGACAAAGATGATTTCACCAGTGGACTTATGGGGGCACTTCATGAGACTGGTCATGGACTATACGAACGGGGCTTACCTAAAGAATGGCGGTATCAACCAGTTGGTGAGGCTTTGGGCATGGCAATTCATGAAAGCCAGTCCTTGCTTATCGAAATGCAAGTGAGCCGCTCTTTACCTTTTTTACAATTTGCGGCACCGTTGATTCGTAAAGCTTTTGGAGGAAACGGTCCAATTTGGGATGCGCAATCACTATACCAGAATTTAATTAAGGTTGAACCCGATTTCATACGTGTCGACGCTGATGAGGTAACATATCCCATGCACGTCATTTTAAGATATCGCTTAGAAAAACAAATGCTCACAGGTAATCTAGCTCTATCCGATTTACCAGCTGCGTGGAATGACGGACTAGAAAACTTGCTGGGCATTCGACCTTCCAACGATAGAGTTGGATGCCTGCAAGATATCCACTGGTACGATGGTGCCTGGGGGTACTTTCCTACATACACGCTAGGTGCATTAACCGCAGCTCAGTTATTTACGGCAGCAAAGCATTCAGACCCCACAATAAACTCGGGTATTGCTGAAGGAGATTTTACCAATTTGATCTCATGGCTTAGAAAGAACGTCCACTGCTTGGGAGGATTAATGAGTTCCGAGCAAGTAATTAAAAAAGCTAGTGGTCGTCCGTTAGACTCAAAAGCCTTTATTACTCATTTAAAAGCCCGGTACCTCCATTAACAAACCGTATCTAATTACTTGCAACATAGAAAAATCAAAGTGAAGAAGAATATGTGTAAATATATTATTAAAAATTAGAAAATGGCCTAATCTGAACGATGCTCACTTCACTGATAAATATATTGGCTTTGGATCAAGCTTACTTCAATGATTTGACTTTAAAGATGAACAAAAATCACCATTTTTTTCTTAAAGCATGCCAATGTGACTTGAGAGGAGACTATCCGTCTTGAATCAAATCGCGTCCGGGTATAGGTTGATTTTTCTATTATGGAGTTTCCTTTTTGAAATATATTAGCACCCGGGGTCAGGCCCCTACCCTCAATTTTGACGACGCTCTACTAAGCGGTCTTGCTCGTGATGGCGGGTTATATGTTCCCATAGAATGGCCAGTATTTAGTGCCAGGGACATAAGTAATTTGAAAGGGCTTAGCTACAGCGAAACTGCTTTTCAGATTATTCGCCCCTTTACCGGAAACATGATACCCGAGCATGACCTCGCTAAACTTATCAACAAATCATATGCACACTTTAATAACCCAGATGTTGCACCCCTGAAACAACTTGGAGATAGTGAGTGGTTAATGGAACTTTTCCATGGACCTACGTTAGCTTTCAAAGATTACGCAATGCAGTTCTTGGGACGAATTTTTGATTATGTTCTTACTAAACGTGGTGAGAGAGTAACAATTATTGGGGCAACCTCAGGGGATACTGGCTCAGCAGCTATTGAGTCTTGTAGGGGTCGTGACACCATAGAAATATTTATATTGCATCCCGAAGGCAGGGTTTCTGAAGTGCAACGCCGCCAAATGACAACCGTGAGAGAAGCAAATATTCACAATATTGCTATCAAGGGCACTTTTGACGATTGCCAGAACTTGGTCAAAGCGATGTTCAACGATATACAGTTTCGCGATAGTTGCAATTTATCAGCTGTAAACTCAATCAATTGGGTACGTGTCATGGCTCAGGTTGTTTATTATTTTTACGGAGCCTTAAAATTGTGCTCGCCAGAAGACCCCATATCCTTCTCAGTGCCAACAGGGAATTTTGGTAACGTCTTCGCTGGTTACGGAGCGAAACGAATGGGCTTAAACATTGAAAAATTGATAATTGGTTCAAACAGAAACGATATATTATACCGTTTTTTTAATGATGGTAGAATGTTGTCAGCCACCGTTGAGCCAACAATTAGCCCTAGCATGGATATCCAAATTTCCAGTAATTTCGAACGCCTTTTGTTTGAATTGTATGGCCGTGACGGCAAGATTACTCAGACAATGATGAAATCATTCAGTAAAAACGGCTCCTATGAGGTAGGAAGAAAACAACTTGAAGAAGCACTGAATCTATTCGCTGCACAACGTTTCACGGATGATGAAACACTTGCAATCATGACTCAAATACTAAATGAGAATAAAGAAATTCTGGACCCTCACTCCGCTATTGGCGTTGCAGCTGGACGTGCTAAGCGTATGAATCATGAGACACCACATATTTCTCTTGCGACAGCGCATCCGGCTAAATTCCCAGACGCCGTCAAGCAGGCTTGTGGGGAACACCCCAGTTTACCTCATTACCTCTCCAACCTTTACGAACTACCCGAAAACTTTACTGTACTAGACAATGATCGAACTCAGGTTCAGGACTACATCAATAATCACAGAATGGATGGCGTTCATTAAATGAACATTAGATCAACGACATTGAAAAATGGCCTACGAGTCGTTAGCGACCCTATGACAACTGTTGAGACTGTATCTCTTGGCGTTTGGGTTGAAGTTGGAGCACGTTATGAAAATTCCAAAATTAATGGCATCTCACACCTACTCGAACACATGGCCTTCAAAGGTACAAAGCGAAGGTCAGCTCTTGCTATAGCAGAGGAAATTGAAGCAGTTGGCGGATATATAAACGCATATACTACCCGAGAAAGCACGGCATATTATGTTCGAATGCTGAAAGAGGATGTGGCATTGGGGGTAGAGCTGATCGCAGATATCCTTCAGAACTCAACCATGGAGATTGATGAGCTGGAGCGTGAGCGCACGGTAATTCTCCAAGAAATCTTCCAAGCTAATGACAACCCTGATGATGTCATTTTTGACAATTTTCAAGAAACAGCTTACCCAGAGCAGGCCTTGGGTCTGCAGGTGCTAGGCAACGCTAAGACAGTAGGTTCCTTGAAGCGAGAAATCATCATGGACTTTATGAAAAAACACTATAACTCAAATACAATGGTTCTTTCTGCGGCTGGAAGGGTAAATCACGATGAGCTTGTAAAGCTTGCACAGAATAACTTTAGTAACTTGCCTACAGGAGGGAAGACTCCAGAACAGCCAGCTAACTATACTGGCGGTCAAAGTATAGTAGGACGTAAACTAGAGCAGGCACACATTATCCTTGGTTTTGAAGGCGTCAGTTATAAAGATCCAGATTTTCATACTGTAGCTGTTCTTTCCACTCTTCTTGGTGGCGGCATGTCGTCACGCTTATTTCAAGAAATACGAGAAAAGCATGGTCTTGCATACTCCATTTATTCTTTTGTACCGAGCTATTCGGACAGTGGGCTTTTTGGTATTTACTCAGGAACCGGCGAAGAAGAAATAAACAAATTGATTCCACTTGTATGCGATGAAATAAAAAAAATTTGCGATAATGTTAAAGCTGATGAGCTAATTCGGGCAAAGGCCCAGATCAAAGCTTCAGTTTTAATGGCACTTGAGAGCTCATCAACACGTTGCGAGCAATTGGCACGACAGATGATGATTTTTGGAAGACCCGTTCCAATAGAGGAGTTTGTTGCTAATATTCAAGCAGTAAACCACAACACAATTCTCAATACAGCACAGCGAGTGTTCTCAAGTGCTCCAACGATTGCTGCTTTAGGGCCTATTTCAAAAATGGAGGCTCTTGAAAATATAGTTCAACGCCTAAATTAGATACTCAAATGAAAACACTTCTGAAACAAGCGCCATACAATACTGTGTCAGAAAAGGGTTTTTTTTAAATACGATCAACCGCCCATCCAAATCTTCAAATTTACAGCCAAAAAACTTATTTATGTACTGCAACACTCCTTAAACTCTGTAACTATCAATCTAAGTATGACCTACATTATCTGACAATTTGAGCGGGTCAATGCCCATCTTGTTCAAAGCTTGAGCCCATTTAGACTCAAGATCCTTATTAAAAACTAAATCTTCATCTGCTTCCGTATTTAACCAGCCATTATTAAGAATTTCTGTATCTAACTGACCCGGTCCCCATCCAGCATACCCCAATGCCAACAAGTAGCGACGGGGCCCACAGTTGCCCGCAATATCGCTCAAAATGTCAAGCGTTGCAGTTAATGCTAACTCTTCGTCTACGATCATAGATGCATCCCGAATATAGTCTTGACTGTGTAAGACAAATCCACGGGATACTTCTACTGGACCACCCAATTGAACATCTATTTTTTGTGTGCCCTCGTATTTTGAAACCCCCAGTTGCTCAAGAAGGCTTGAAAAAGTAATAGCATTGTATGGTTTGTTAATTATTAGGCCCATAGCACCATCTTCAGAATGAGCACAAACAAAAATTACTGAACGCTCAAAACGAGGGTCCCCCATACCTGGCATAGCAATTAACAGTTGACCAGATAGTGAACTCCTTAAATCCTTGTAGTAGGCCATTTAGACTGTCCTTAAAATCAACTTGCTAATAGGTTCATATTTTCAGCAACCCAACAGTATCAAACTACTGTATACTTTTTGATGCTAAAAGATCTTGTAGCAAAAGAAACCCTATTTTCAAGGACTAAAATCCTTGTTGAAACTGAAACAAATGAGTTGATCTTTCTCTATGTAAAATAACAAAAAAGATTATTATTGGATTGTTATGGAAAAGCCCTTAAGACTCTCAAAATTAGTAAAGCTTACTTTGGCTATATTACTATTAACTTTTTTTGACGATTCACAAACTGATGCTAAAAATGCCTCGTCAAATATAATAGATAATGACCACACACAACTGCGTCTTCTCTCCAGCATTACTGCCGTTGGGAAGTCAGAGACGCTGATGCTTGGTTTGCATTTTACTATGAAGCCCGGTTGGAAAGTTTATTGGCGCAGCCCCGGCGATGCAGGTTACCCCCCTTCCATAGATTGGAGAGGTTCAACTAATCTCGGCGATTTTGAAATGTTGTGGCCCATTCCACAACGGTTCTCAATATTAGGTCTAGAGACACTTGGTTACAAGAATGAAGTCTTATTTCCTATTAAAATTAGACTGAAATCGCCGGGCAAATCTTTGCTCGCTGTTGCTAACATAGATTATCTTACGTGCAATGAAATTTGTGTGCCTTACAAGGCAAAATTAGCCCTAGACTTAAAAGCCGGTCCGGCTCTCCCTAGCGACTTTGTACATATTATAAATCGTTTCGTTGCTCTTGTACCAGGAGATGGAGCTACCCACGGTGTCTCCATTGATACCGTAGAATCTATAGGCAAGGGGAAACAGGTCTACCTTCGTGTAAAGGCCAGTTCAAGAACACCTTTTACATATCCAGATGTCTTTTTTGAAGGTCCTGATGTTCTGGTTTATGATAAGCCAAGCGCTGTGTTTCAAAGCCAAAACAAAGAAGTCATACTTACCTCAAAAGTCCACGGAACCGAGGATTTGGAGCCGCCAAATAAACTAGCAAACCTTATATTTGGCGTCACGGTAAGAGACGGGGATCGATCAGCAGAACGCACATTAAGCATCAGACAAGTCTCTTCTAAAGACCCGAGTATCTCTTTTGGTTACATCATAGTCTTGGCTTTGTTAGGAGGCTTAATATTAAATCTTATGCCCTGTGTCCTGCCTGTTCTGTCTTTAAAACTACTCAGTATTATTGGCCATGGAGGTGGTAAAAAACATCAAGTTCAATTAAGTTTTATAGCTTCTGCAGGTGGAATTATCTTTTCTTTTATCTTACTTGCTGCGACTCTTGCAGTCATGAAAAGTGCTGATATGACAATAGGCTGGGGTATCCAGTTCCAGCAATCTTGGTTTTTAATTGCTATGATATTAACTATTACACTTTTCGCCTGCAATCTCTGGGGCCTTTTTGAGTTTCGCCTGCCTTATTGGATTAGTCGCCTTGGTGAAAATACAGCCCACATTCAAGGGCTAAGCGGAAATTTTCTCACGGGCTGTTTTGCAACCCTGCTGGCGACGCCGTGCTCGGCTCCTTTTCTCGGTACCGCTGTTGGCTTTGCATTGGCTCGGGATACAATTGATATTTTTGCTGTCTTTACAGCCCTTGGTTTTGGTTTAGCCCTTCCTTATTTATTAGTTGCCTCAATACCTTCACTTGCCACCCGTTTACCAAAGCCAGGCAGGTGGATGATCACTCTACGGCAAGCAATGGGCTTCGCACTTGCCGGAAGTACAATTTGGCTGTTGAGCATTCTTTCTAATGCTATGGGTCAAAACATTGGCCTACTGGTTGGCAGTTTGACCTTGTCTTTGATCGGCATATTGTTTCTTGCAAAACGACTGAATAAAATGCAGAAGATTGGTGTTTGCGGAGTTGCAGTAGTAGTACTCCTTGCCTTTAGCGTCCCATCTTTAATGACATATCAAGCACCAGAGAATATAACATCAAACAAAGACCCACGGTTCAAAAATATTTGGCAACCTCTTGATGTCAAAGCAATCCCCAAGTTAGTTGCCGATGGAAAAACTGTATTTGTCGATGTTACCGCTGATTGGTGCTTAACCTGCCAAATCAATAAAGTATTTGTAATTTCTCAAGATAACATTTTGCAACGCTTGGAACAAAAGAATGTAATAGCAATGCAAGCTGACTGGACCCTACCCGATGATGCGGTTACCGCTTATTTGGTGAGCTTTGGGCGTTATGGCATACCTTTTAATGCGGTCTATAGTTCAAAAACACCTAGGGGCATGGTCTTACCAGAGTTACTAAAACAAGATGCTGTCATCGAAGCCCTCGACATGGGTCGTTAAGATTTTCAGATACTTGATTTCAACTAAGGTTGAACTATGTTGTTCTTGCAAGTGTGCAATTTTATTTTTTACGAGGAAATACCATGACTATTAAACCCGGAGAATGTATCCCTTCAGCAACCCTTCATGTAATAGGTGTTAACGGTCCCACAACAGCCAACACAGTCGACCTTTTCAAAGGAAAGAAAGTAGCTATGTTTGGAGTGCCTGGCGCCTTCACACCAACTTGTTCAACAAAACATGTCCCAAGTTATCTAAATAACGTGGCAGCATTAAAAGAAAAAGGTATTGACTCTATCATTTGCCTATCCGTAAACGATGCTTTTGTTATGGGAGCATGGGGAAAGGAACATAATGTTGGGGATACGATCATTATGGCAGGTGACGGCAATGCAACTTTCAGCAAAGCAATTGGATTAGACGTTGATTTGACAGATCACGGCATGGGCATACGATGTCAACGCTTTTCAATGATAGTCGACGACGGGGTGGTAAGCATACTAAATCACGAATCACCAGGTGAGTATAGAATTTCCAGTGCCGAGTTCATGCTAGAGCAACTATAACAAAAAAGCCGTAGCAATTAGACTACAGCCTTTGTTGGCTAGCCTCAAAATCAGAAACTCATGTTTCAGTAATGGCGAGAAACATTTGATTTTGATCTTTTGTGTCTAAAAATTGATTATCTGCCACAGCTCCTAGAGTTATAAGGATAGTAAATTATAATTCACCCTTATATAGTGTTATCCCCTGCCTCGCCAGCTCGTCAGCTCGCTCATTTTCAATGATACCGGCATGGCCTTTTACCCAATGCCATTCGACTTTGTGACGTTGTATAGCGACCTCGAGGCGTTTCCAGAGATCCGCATTCCTGACAGGTTTTTTAGAGGAGGTGCGCCACCCATTCTTTTTCCAATTGTGAATCCACTTGGTAATACCATCGCGCAAATAAGTACTGTCTGTAAAAAGATCAACTTCCATACTGCGTTTTAGGTGCTCCAATGCCATGATAGCAGCCATTAATTCCATACGATTGTTTGTGGTCTCGAATTCACCCTCATAAAGTTCTTTTTCTTGACCGTTCCAAAGCAGTAGCGCACCCCATCCACCAGGCCCTGGATTACCTGAGCATGCACCATCTGTATAGATTTTAACTCTCTGATTCATGCCGGATCTAGACCATAAGAACTTGGATTGGTAACGCCTTGGTGAAATTTCAGTCTTTCTAGATATTCCAAAGGATTTTTGATCGTAACAACCGCATCTTTCGGAGTGTACAAACAATCATACAAACGTGTTAGCAAAAAACGAAGGGCACTGCCACGAGCTAGTAAGGGTAAAATTGCCAACTCTTCACTAGAAAAGTCTCTGATTTTACAATATGCACTAAGCATCCGTCGTGCTTTAGTAGTGTTAAAACTACCATTTGCCTCAAAACACCAAGCATTAAGACATATAGCCACGTCGTACACAAAAATATCATTGCAAGCAAAATAAAAATCAATAAGCCCAGAGAGGTTATTACCTTTAAAAAAAACATTATCAGGAAACAAATCAGCGTGAATTACTCCAGATGGTAAACCTGAACTGGGTTTGGGCCATCGCTCCTCTAATACTTCAATTTCCTGCGCTAAAATATCAAATAGCCCTGGTTTTACTTTATCTGCCTGTGCACCAGATGCATCCAGTAGTCCTCGCCACGAGTCTACTGAGAGAGCGTTGGGGCGTTTTATTTCAAAATCAACGCCAGCTAGATGCAATCTAGCTAGTGCTCGGCCCAACTCAGCGCAATGATTTGGCGAAGGGCGCCGTGGCCACATACCTTCTAAAAAGCTGATTATTGCTGCGTTTCGACCACACAATTGGTTTAATGCTTGACCATTAATATTCTCAATCGGTGTAGGGCAAGGAACACCTCGTTCAGCTAGATACCTCATTAGACTTAAAAAAAAAGGAAGATCGTTTGCAGCAACGCGCTTTTCATAGAGTGTAAGTATATAGGAACCTTTGTCTGTTGTTAGCAGATAATTGGAATTTTCAGTTCCCTCTGCAATTCCCTTGAACGAGGTAACTTTACCAATTGAGTAACCTGCAACAAAGGTGACTAATTCCTCATCTGTGACTTCAGTATAGACCGCCATAACAAACCTCAAGTTTTCTTGCCCTTTACTTACGAAACAAGGTAGCCTCTGGGAAGAACTGCCTACATTTAAAAACTACAACTTGAATCAATTAGAGTACAGCGCGATATGTGTAGTAAGAAATTATTATTTTACAATACGTGTTTGATAGCTCTTTTCATCATAGCTTTACCAGAAGATGCACACACAGCACGTGCAAAGGAGAAATTGCCTACAAGTAATTTTAAAACATTTGACCTTTCTGCCTTTAATGCGACTGTGGAACAAGTGCAGAGTGCCCTAAAGGACGCTGGTCTCTACAAGGGCATTGTTGATGGTCGCTTCAATCATGATACTGAAAGGGCAATTCTTGAGTATCAAAACCGTGAGGGCTTGGTGCTCAACCCCATAGCCAGTAAGGAGCTAGTAAAACATATTCAATCAAGAAAAAAAGTTCGATCCCTCCTCAACCAATTACAAACCCAACGTTTAAACGCTATGGAAGAAGCACGTGAAGCCTTACTTTCACAACTTGAAATCCGAAATCTTATCTTCAGTTCAGCTAACAATGATGCACATGAACCAAAAAAGAATACAGCACAATGTTTTATAAACCCAACAACTAAGTGCCTTCTTGACGGTGCATCTGTAAGTGCCTCTAAAATATTTAAGAATGAACTTCGTGATTGGGTTTTATCCGAAATTTTAGTTACTCAAGCTAATGCAGGATTGAACACTGAGGCATCCAAAACAATTCGCCAAATTATTGATCCAAGGATTATTTTGGTTGCCTTGCGCGATATTTCAAAGGCTAGAGCCTTAGCAGGAAAATCATCCGAGGCCTTAAATGCGGCATCTCTTATACCAGACAGTAAAAAACGTTTGGAAGCCTTAGTCGCTATAGCTTCCATTCAGGCTAAACAGAAAGACATGGATGGAGCTGTAACAACATCCCTTCTACTACTGAACGAGCTAGACCAAATTGACTCTCCCCTAAAGCAAGTCTCACTCGCCAGCGAAGCTGTTATCGTTTTATCAAAATCAGGTGAAATTGCACGTGCAAATGAAGAGCTAGCTAAAATAAAAATCATCATTAATTCAAATATTACACTGGAACAACGCAGACCCGCACTGCGCCACATAGCGAATATCTTAGCTAAAACTGGCAAACCAAAAAAGGCTTTAGCTCTTATTATGAATGAACCAGATGTTGCCGAACACACTTCAATACTGGTTTCAACTGCAAAAGTCTTGGCCAAAGCAGGTTACATACAACAGGCTATCCAGACAGCAAAAAGAATTAAAGCAATTCGCTATCGCTCAGTTGTTTTAAGCCAAATTGCCATAGTGCAAGCAGAATATGGTGATGCTCCAGGTGGAGGTGAAACACTTGAGTTGGCTTTTGAAGCTGCTAAAAAAACAACCCCTCCATTTGCCCAGGCCTTCGCATATGAACAAATTTGCCTTGCACTCCTTGAGATCAGGAAGCTTGGGGGCCCAGATAATTTTGATCTAGCCGTTCAAACTGCAGGCTTAATTAGAGACAAAAAACTTCATGCTCACACCCTTTGGTCTCTAGCCACGGAACGATTAACGACCGGTGACCATAGATCAGCTGCAAAAATAAAAAAAATGGCTGATGAGGCAACAAAACAAATCAAGAGTCTTTACACCCGTGTCTGGCTCTTAAGTGAGATTGCTTTAGAGCATTTTATTGCCAAAAGAAAAGTTCTTGCTTGGAATTTTTACAAGCGGGCGTTAGCTATTGCTAGGGATTTGGATGGCGCTTTGGGACGTTCTCGAGCACTAGTCAGATTGGCATCAGTTCTTAACAAAATACAACACATTCCAAATAACTGATGATGGGAATGATTAGGCTTTTAACAAATTTGAAATATTCAAATCGGTAGAAGAAAATAAAGTTTTTGCTGTAGTGCTCACAACAGCATATGATTTTAACAAATTCGTTTAAAATAAAATTTTTTTTAGACATGCTCGGATCTGTCGTTTGAAAAAAGTAAAGAATAAATAGCTGGTTTTTGAAGGCTTTTTAACTGATATAAAATAATAATGATCAACAAACAAAAAATAATTATACAACGAAAAATAGTGTACAAAAAATTTGTGATGTTGTGCTGGGCGTTTTTACTCTCCAGTTGCGACTTGTACATGGGAGGTATCACAAACACTGATGTTAAAATGGACTGTCCACCAGTTTCAATAGTTCCCGAGGCTTCATCAATAACTCGTTACATAAAAGGAAACAAGAGGAGCGTCCTGGACGTAGATTTTACGGGTTTAATAACTGGAATAAAAGGCAAATGTTCTTATGATCTTAACTCCGAAACTGGCGTGAATACTGTAGAAATTAACGTGATCACTAAATTTAAAATGGAGCGCGGGGCAGCAAATAATTCACATCAGGCTGATTTTCAATATTTTGTTTCCATAATCAACAGTGAAGGAAAGATTCTTGGAAAGGAAGTTTTCGATTTTTCGGCAAAATTCTCAAAAGAACGTTCTTGGGCTAAAAATAAAGACTCACCAGTTAAATTGATTGTACCTTTTGGAGATGAAAGAGGAGACAAAAGCTTTACTGTTTTTGTGGGTTTTCAATTAAGCAAAGAAGAATTGGAATTTAATCGCAATGAAGGAAAACTAAAATAAAGTCAACAAAATTATGTAGCCATATTTACCTTGAAACAAAACAAATACTCACAAGATGGAAATTGGAGTTTTGAAAATGACGGCAACTGTTTATTCTGTTACATATTTATGTATCAGTATAATGGGTAGACAAGAACAACTTTTATGAGCATACGTATAGGTATAAATGGCTTTGGCCGCATGGGTCGGTTGTCTCTACGAGCCGGTTGGGGTCGTGAAAAGTTTGAGTGGATTCGCATTAATGAAATGAATATGGATGCGGCAGGAGCTGCTCATCTTCTCAATTTTGATTCCATTCAAGGTCGTTGGATTGAAGAGGCTATTTTCAAAGACAACAAAATTGTTATCAACGATCACAAAATATCATACGACACTTTTGCCAACATTGAGGATGTCAATTGGGGAGACTGCGATGTTGTTTTGGAGTGTACTGGCAAATTTCGCACGCTAGAGAAGCTAAACCACTACTTTGATCAAGGAGTTAAAAAAGTTATTGTTTCTGCTCCAGTAAGAGATGGAGCACTCAATGTTGTATATGGTGTAAATGATAAAGATTATGATCCCTCTATTCACCATCTTTTGACTGCAGCAAGTTGCACAACCAACTGCCTTGCCCCAATAGTAAAAGTAATTCACGAAAATATTGGAATAAAACATGGCGTTTACACGACCATTCACTGCGTCACCAACACGCAAGTTGTCGTCGATTATCCCAACAAGGATTTACGTCGAGCACGTTCAAGTTTGATGAATCTGATTCCAACAACCACCGGATCAGCCAAAGCAATTACCCTGATTTACCCTGAGCTTATGGGCAAACTCAACGGCCATGCAGTTAGAGTTCCACTTGCCAATGCGTCATTAACAGATTGTGTTTTTGAAGTCGAACGGCACGTTACAGTTGATGAAGTAAATAATCTATTCCGTAATGCAGCTAATGGCATTCTTACTGGGATTTTGGGTGTAGAAGATAGACCTTTGGTGTCTACAGATTTTGTCAATGATGCTAGATCTTCCATAATAGATACTTCCTCTACTATGGTATCTGACGGCAGTCAGGTAAAGATACTTGCTTGGTATGACAATGAGTGGGGTTACGTTAATCGCATAATCGATTTGGCGGCAAAAATATCCAAAACTCTCTGAAATCAATACACCATGGAAAAAAACTACAAAAAATATACCTTAGTTACTGTTTCATATTGGGGGTTTACCCTAACAGACGGTGCTTTACGGATGTTAGTGTTACTGCATTTTCACAGTCTCGGTTACAGTCCTTTTGAAATAGCTCTTTTGTTTCTGTTTTATGAACTATTTGGGATTTTCACAAATTTAATAGGTGGTTGGATAGCTACAAGAATTGGCTTGAAGGTTACGTTATTTTTAGGACTCACATTGCAAGTGATTGCTCTTTGTCTACTTGCACTTTTCGATCCAGCATGGCCAATTACACTTGGTGTCATCTACGTGATGGCCGTGCAAGCTATTTCAGGTATTGCCAAAGATTTAACAAAACTTAGTTCCAAAAGCGCGGTTAAACTTATTGTACCTGGCAATAAACAGACCGTTCTTTTCAAGTTCGTGTCAGCTCTAACAGGTTCTAAGAATGCACTAAAAGGAGTAGGATTTTTTATGGGTGGTGCTCTACTTGTCTGGCTAGGGTTTTCTTGGGCTTTGATTTCTATGGCTAGTGGATTGATGATAGTTTTGTTAACTACAGTAATCAGCCTTCACGGCGATCTGGGACAATTAGGCAATAAAGTTAGATTTAGGCACATATTCTCAAAAAGTGCAGAGATCAATTGGCTCTCTGGTGCTCGTTTTTTCTTGTTTGGTTCCAGAGACATATGGTTTGCAGTTGGTTTGCCATTATTTCTTGCTGTCACAATGAACTGGGATCACATGCAAATAGGAGGCTATATGGCGATCTGGGTAATTGCGTATGGTTTGGTGCAAGTTGCAACACCTAAGTTATTGAAAAAATCTGATGTACTACCTGACGGGCAATTATCAAGACGCTGGATTATAGTGCTCATCCTAGTCACATTATCAATATGCACCGCTGTTCACATCGACATATTTCCCGGTTTAAGTGTCGTAATAGGCTTACTAATTTTTGGTTTTGTTTTTGCAATTAATTCAGCCATTCATTCTTATTTAGTACTAGCCTACAGCGAAGCAGACCGTGTTTCCCTAGACGTTGGTTTTTATTACATGGCAAATGCAGGAGGACGACTCATTGGCACCTTACTCTCGGGTCTAGTCTATCAATTGGGCGGTTTTGTGTTATGTTTGTTAATATCTACAGCTTTTCTAATCAGCTCATGGCTCTTCAGTATTACTTTGCCAAACGCACCAGAAAAATTAAAAGAGATTTCTGCAAGGTAAAATCTTGCGCCAACAGTTTCTCCCAATTCTAAGAGTCATTTGAGATTATTGTTAAACTGTTCTTGTTTATAAATTACGGAGTTTTGGTAAGAAAACACCTCCTTTAACCGTATTTGATTCCCATTGAATTTTCTGGTAAATCCCTAAAAGCACAAAAAATTTGGTAATGCAGAGCATATAAAATCTTTTGAAGAATTATATTATTTAAAAATTTTTGCGTGGAGAACTTAATGGTATTTTAGTAGCATGAATGAACTAGAATTTTCTTACCGAGCAATCTTAAATTCAGCTTAACATGGACAAACCCAGATACCTTACCAAGCTCACAAATAGGAAGTGGATGACTGAGCGACTAAGGAAAAATAAAGATAAACCTCTTACTCAAGCACGGGGAGACCATGACCTTAATCCAGGCACTCGAAGCAAAGGCCCGTTTATTCCAGCTGCCGTACTAATCCCTCTTGTCCTCCATGAAGGCAATACTACTGTTCTTCTGACCCGACGCACAGAAAATTTGGCGAAACACCCTGGGCAAATAAGTTTTCCTGGTGGTCACATGGAAGATTTTGATGGAACTCCTGAGGAAACAGCCCTTCGTGAGACTGAAGAAGAGATAGGACTCAATAGATGCCATGTTGATATTATCGGAAGGCTTAATAATTACGAAACTAGAACCGGATTTAGGGTGACACCTATAGTAGCTTTCGTTACTCCACCTTTTAATTTAACACAAGATTTTGATGAAGTTGCAGAGTTCTTTGAGGTGCCCACGTCATTTTTATTAGATCCAGTTAATCATCGACGTCACAATCATATTTATGAGGGAACGTTAAGGGAGTTTTACACCATTTCCTATAATCAGTACTCAATTTGGGGCGTCACAGCAGGTATTTTAGTCAATTTTTCTGAGGCATTGGAAAGCTCATGACACGTGTTTTTTTTATGTACATTATTCCAATTATTTTACCCAGTCTCTTATTCTTTTTCTGGGCTACTTTTATCCGTAAAGATTATGTTTTAGCTCGAACTGGGCCTTGGTTTCGTCTGCTTATTGCAGGACTAGGCCTAATGGTTTTGAGCTTGACAACTGCAGCAATTTTAGGTGGGTCAGCACCAGGAGGTCAATACAAGGCCCCCTACTTAATGGACGGCAAAATTATACCAGGTAAAGTTACTCCTAAAAATCAGTTACGAAAATGAACAGTGTACAAACAAGAGCAGTTAGCAAACTTGAGCCACAATCTTGGATGACAACACCAGAAACTCAGACTCTTTTCAGAGCTTTGGAAGCAGGGGGAAAACAAGCACGTTTTATTGGTGGGTGCATCAGGAATGCAATCTGTAATAAACCAGTTAAAGATATCGATATTGCCACTCCTGAGCCCCCGCAAAAAGTAATGGAACTTCTCAAAGCTGCAAACATTATTGCTATTCCTACCGCACTGAAATATGGGACGGTAACCGCAATAATAAATTCCCTGCGTTACGAGATAACAACTCTCCGCATTGATACAGAAAATCATGGACGCCAAGCTACCGTTGCTTTCACCGATGATTGGGTCACGGATGCTCTTCGTCGGGATTTTACTATCAACACTATGTCCAGCACAATTGATGGCGATTTGTTTGATCCTCTCTCAGGGTTAGATGATTTAAACCATCACAGAGTCCGCTTTGTTGGAAGTGCCAGAGAACGTATTGAGGAGGATCTTTTACGTTTGTTACGATTTTTTAGGTTTCATGCAACTTTTGGAGGAAACAAACTTGATCAAGATGCGATCTCAGCTTGTCGCGATTTAGCTCCAAGAATTATTGAACTATCATCAGAAAGAATACAAAGTGAGTTATTCAAAATATTTGAAGCCCCTGACCCCGCTAAAACATTGTCTCTGATGAATAGTGAGCTGATTCTCAAACACGTTCTTCCGGAAGCGAGAGACTTTGGACGCTTAAGGACATTAGCTTGGATTGAAACCAAATTCTCCAATAATGACTCTATCAGGCCAGATAAACTGAGACGACTGGCAGCTGTGTTGAATTCGGATCAGAACGGACACTTGAGCTTGGCAAAAAGGCTTCGATTATCAAACAAACAGAGTTTACAACTGGCTAGAATGACAAAACCCGCTAAATTACCAGTTCCTGAGTCAAATCCATTAGAGCAACATCAAATCCTTTATGATCTTGGAATTGATAATTTCTGTGACCTAATTTTACTTAGCTGGGCACATGAAGAAAATATTGACCCACATCTTTCTTCAGAGAGAAGCAAGCATTGGTTAGACATGATCAATGAGGCGAGCACTTGGCATAAACCAGAATTTCCTATTAAAGGTAGCGATGCAAAAAAACTAGGACTCATTCAGGGTCCCGATTTTGGAAAGGCTATAAAAAAAGTGGAAAGTTGGTGGCGAGATGGTGATTTCCAAGCTAATAAAAGACAATGCATTAAACAGTTAAAGCAAGTAATCAACAGTAGACTTTGACTAACTACTTTTTGATCGGGTGCCATTAAGCCAAGTGAATCAATTATCTAGTATGCTTGGAATCAACTTATAAAAAATTCAAATCACAGCATAAGGTATATCTCAGTAACGTGTTCTAATTTTATCCAACGCAGAATTCATTAAAATCACAGGCACAATACCGCTAGCAACAATGAACAGAGCTGGAAGTGCTGCCTCCTCAAGCAATTCATCTTTTGCAAATTGATATACGTAAGTTGCTAGTGTCTCATAATTAAATGGACGTAAAAGTAATGTCATTGGCAATTCTTTCATCACATCAACAAAGACCAAAAGTCCACCAGTCACACAGGATAATCTCAATAGTGGAAACATTACTTTTCTTATACTTTGAAATAGTCCCTGCCCAAGAATGCGGCTTGCCTCCACCATATTGTTTGGAACTCTGCCAAGTCCAGCTGTGATAGCACCATAGCCAATAGCCTGAAATCTCACTACTGATGCAAAAATGATCAATCCAACACCACTTGTTAGCCAACCTTGATAAGAAATTCCAGAAATTTGCATCAGTACGGATGCAATCCATGAGTCTACCATTCCCCCAGCTGTAACCACTCCAACCGCTAATATGGTACCGGGAAACGCATAACCAAATGATGACAGGGCAGACAACCAACGCATTATTTTTCCCTTGTCAAAAGAGGAAACTAGGCCCATGAAAGTTGCGCTAAAAACAACTAATATTGATGCAACGACACCAAGAAAAAAAGAATTTGAGGCAGCCGACAGAATTTCTTTACTAACTGAGGTTGAATAGCCCTGCAAAACAAAGTTTAATAAAACACAAACTGGTATCAGAAATCCTACAACTATAGGAATGCTACAAATTAGAGTAAGCAGGGTTCCTTTTGCTAAAGAGACCGATTGTGGTGACAAGGATATTGAACGACGAGTTGTATCCATATACCTTCTACGCGCCCGAGCAACTCGTTCAACAAGAACCAGAGCTATTATAAAAAGAAATGAAAAGGCTGCTATTTGCGACGCCGCCGTTAAATTATTCATCCCCAACCATACATTAAATATACCAAGTGTCAGGGTCTCAATACTGAAGTATTCTACGGTACCAAAGTCTGAAATAGTCTCCATCATTACTAAGGCTAAGCCCGCAACTATAGCTGGCCTAGCTAATGGAAAAGCCACGCCCCAAAACATATTAGAACCATTCATTCGCCCAACTTCAAACAGTGAAACTGGTGTAAGTAAATACGCTGTCCTAGTAATCACATATACATAGGGATAAAGTACTGCACCCATAACTAAAATTGCTCCACCCATAGATCTTATTTCTGGAAACCAATAGTCGCGTGCACTTTCCCAACCGAAGAAATCACGCAGTAATACCTGAAGTGGTCCTGCATATTCCAGAAAGTCTGTATATGTGTAAGCAATTAAATATGCAGGAATCGTAGCTGGTAGTATAAGTGCCCATTGCATAACACGTCTTCCAGGGAACTGATAACGCACGACAATCCAAGCTGTAGTGACCCCAAAGAATAATGTTACGAGCCCGACACCACCCATTAAAACTAGCGTATTGGTTACATAGCGTGGCAACACAGTTTGAGCTAAATGCATCCACAACCCATCGCTATCACCAGTTGCAGTAATAGTGATTGCTACAACGGGGGCTAAAAAAATTATAACTAGGAATACAGTTCCTAGCTTCCAAGGACTCAACAATCGTGTAAATCCATTTTTTAAAAGCAAGGTTTTTTTTGCTATTACCATCCAACCCTATCAATAATTTTCTGAGCGTCTGGGGCTAGCTCAGCGATTCTGCTAATTGGCATCAGGTCCTCCTTGAAGTTTCCCCATGACTGCAATTCGTCAGGCACTTGAACATTGGGATTGACTGGATACTCAAAGTTAACAGAACCATAAAGATTTTGTGCTTCATCAGAAGTCAAAAACTCAAGAAAACGAACAGCTTCCTTTTTATTTTTTGAATGCTTTGCTACTCCGCCACCTGAAATATTTATATGAGCACCTCGACCCTTTTGATTGGGAAACACTAGTCGAACAGACTCAGCCCATTTACGTTGTTCTTCTTTATTTGAATGCTTTAGTTTTCCAAAATAATAGTTATTTATAATAGCTATATCACAAATACCCTCAAAGATAGCCTTTACTTGTGCTCTATCATTACCTTGCGGACGTCTTGCAAGGTTTTTCATTAGTCCAAATGCCCAATTTTCAGCTAGTTGTGTACCTCCAGCATTTATTAATGAGGCAACTAGTGCCCGATTGTACACATGACTTCCAGGCCGCACGCAAATCCTGCCTTTCCACTTTGGATCCACCAAATCTTCATAATTTTTTATTTTATCTGTTTCCTTTGACTTTAGAGATAATACTATAACTCGTGCCCGTTTTGAGAAAGAAAACCATTTGTTATTTGGATCACGTAAATGAGCCGGTATATTTTTTACGAGAACTTCAGAATCAACCGTGGCCAATAACCCTTTATCTACATACACATTTAGCCTAGCCATATCTACTGTTAGGATGACATCAGCAGGACTTCTTAAACCCTCCGATTGGAGTCTTTGTGCCAAACCTTTTGACGCGTAAACGATGTTTACTTTGACCCCTGTCTTTGCCTGATATGCTTCTATAAATGGATTTATTAAAAAGGGTTGACGATGGGAATAAATGTTTAATTCCGATGCACTCACAGATGCACCAACACTAAGTAGCCCTAAAAAAAAGACAAGCCCTACAGTAGTAGACTGACCAAATCGCTTAATGGTGTTTCTCAATGACATTTTCTTTATCACCTTTTCCAATATCCAAAAAAAAGACTTCACAAACTCCACTATTGGTGTGAAGTAAATTGTATTTAAATCGTGTACCTGACACGCTCCTTTACCAAGACCAAACTGAAGTGGAGGTTTAATATCTGCACAACGCAGACTTCCACCCATCCGATCCCAAATCGCGAGTACCACCCCAAAATTACAATCGTAATGCATTGGTTCTGACGAGTGGTGTATCTGATGCTGGGCTGGAGAAATGAGGTACTTTTCTACCAACTTTCCATAACTAATCCAAACGTGCGAGTGACGAAGATTTGCACCTGCGGCATTAAAAAGAAACAAACCTGCATTCACACCCATAATTGTAGTAAGCTCTGCTCTTTCGCCAAAAAAATAGAAAAATAAAGCAGTAGAAATTGCCTGAACAAATATACTGCGTAAACCAAACAAAATACCCTCGACTGGATGTGTTCGATAAACTGTAAAAGGGGTCAAAACCTCTGCGCTATGGTGGACTTTGTGAAAGCACCACAAAATAGGGAACCGATGAAGGCAACGATGAACTAAATATTTTGTAAGATCATCTAATAAAAAGATTGAGAACGTAAAAATTGTAGCTATTACCCATTTAGGAATATTTGGCCATAAAATATTACGGCCATCAAACCAAACGTGCATGATTTCGAAAAAGAATACAGCCACCGCTAATTTAGATAATAATAATGGGGCTATACCCATCATGAGAGCTCTGTTGACTATCATAACTAAATAATCGCTACGTGCGGATTTTGATAACCAGATGGATTTTTTGAAAAGCTCTGATGAAATTTCACGATAGGTGTACTTTAAGAATAAACGTTGAAATGCAAACGCAAAAAAAAAGGCCGCAAGTAAATAACCCAAAAAAATACGTTTTTGTGGATTAATAAACGGGTCTAGAATTGAGTTTAGATACTCAAAAAGAATTGTTTCCATTTAGGCTACCAAAAAAACCCGGTGAGAGAAGACAATTCTTCTCTCACCGGTTTATTGAGAGGAAAAGAGTAGTACTAGTCGTTTTCTGCACTTGCACCTTCACCGAGAGACTCGGTTAACGAAGCCATGTTACTTAACATGTCATTATTGCGTGCTTTGATCCCAAACTCTGAGACTAAAAGTTTTTGCAACTTCAACATGTGCATCATGTAACCACCCCAGGTCTCACCCTGGTCACGCACGTAATTTCCCTTGCTGTCAATATCAACAACTTGGCTGAGATTCGGCATCAAAGGTCCAAAACCAATTAATCGGTTCATTTTTTTTGCCGTCTCTCCCAAATCACTTTTACCTGTTTGCAAAGCTAGACTGAAACCTTTTAATTCACCCCAGTGTTTAATGTATTTACCCAGGGCCTTTGAGGTATCACCATTAGACTCAATGACTGTCTTAAGTGCAACCATGTCCTTATAGCAGGATCCAGCATACTTAAAGGTTGCCTCTGCAAGCACTTGTTGCCAATTTTTTTCAATTACAGCCGCATGACCTCGTAGTATTTTTCGCTGACTATCGTTCAACTTTTTTCCATGTGCGCTAGTTATTAGCTTACGTCCATCAAGAAAAGCTTTGGTTATCGTATGAAGATATGTAGTGTTTTTACCCTTATCATAAGCCTTGGAATCAAATCCTGCTGCGTAATATGCTGGGCCAAAAGTAAATTCAGTTTTTAAATCTACTTTTCCATCCTTATTGAAATCCGCATAGCCAACAGCATCCTCAGGCTTCTTGGACTTGCTGCCTTGTTTCGCAATTTCATAAACATTTCTTGGTGATAATGTTAATGTATGAGCTGGCGTCCCAAAGTAACCGAATGCCTCATCCCAAGAGTGCTCTTTTCCAGTATATGCTGCACCTTTCTTGTATGGTTTATCATTTGGTTTATTATCTGCCGATAGCTTTTCATCTAAATAATTGTCAACAGCTTGATTGTAAGAGACAGCTCCCATTATAAATTTGGATATCAACTGTCCGTAGTTGTAGCCATTTTCTGCATCAACACCCTTGTTAGATGATGAGGCTTTATCAATCCAAAATTTAACAAGTTCTGTGCCGGTCATGGCATTTGGCATTCCAGCAATCACGCCTTTATATGTTTTACCTGATAAGTTCTTGCCCTTACTGATTTCATCCACATTGGACTGCTTTATCACAAAAGGACCCTTAGTCTTGGGCGCCAAGATAGCACGACCTGCATCTTTCTCACTGAAGTAAGAAAGCATTTTTTTCTTGAGAGCAGGGTTTTCTTTGCCATTTCCTGACCCGGCTAATTTTTTTAACGAGTCATGAAGCACGTGACGTGCGATTTGACCTGTGTAAGAAACCGATGTTTTTTTATCACCAGCATAACTTTTTTCTGTAACTGGAAATCCAGTGTAAACGTGCCCGTCTGCTATTGCATTACCCGAAATGAAGAATGCAGTGGAGATTGACATAGCAGCCAGAGTTTTGTTGAATTTTATTAAGTTCATTTTAATTAGCTCACTTAATCTTGCCTGGGGTTTTTGACGATTTCTCAATCTTATTAAACAAAAACTGCGCTTAATAGGGTAGTTGATAAGTTGAGAATGATTATTATTATCTTTATAGTACTAGGATAGAACAGTCGTCAATAGTGATATTAGTAATTATTATCAGTTATTGATTGCTCTGGATTGACAACAACGGAAATAAGTAGGGTTTAATCAAAAAATTGAAAGAGTTAAAAAAGGCTACACACAACTTTTAAATGCCAATTACTATTACTTAATTAGTGGGCAAATTAAGTTGTCGCAGGCCCTCACCAAGAACCATTGCTGCGGCAATAGCAACATTTAAAGACCTCGCATTTTTAGCCATGGGTATACAAATACGATCATCTACAACTTCAAAAACATCATCTGGGACGCCAGCACTTTCCCGACCAACCATTAAAATATCACTATTTCTGAAGGAAAAACTTGTGTAAGTTGTTTTAGCTTTAGTTGATAGAAGAATTAAACGGCTTTCTTTCAAAGCAACAAAATTTCTAAAAATTTCCCACGAGTCGTGTTGGGTAACATCAGCATTATCAAGATAGTTCATACCTGCTCGTCTTAAACGCCGATCAGAGAAAATAAAACCACACGGATTAATTATATCAACCGATATTGCCATACAAGCTGCCATACGAATTAATGTACCTGTATTTTGGGGAATATCGGGCTGATACAAGGCTAAACGCATAATTTTTACTTAATTAGTTACCTATCTTAACTTAAAATGTGATATTGAATTTTTTTTATCTTAACCCTTTGCATGCTGTGTTGTTTGGATTATATCCAATTCTGAGAGTTGATTATATCCAACTCTGAGAATTATTGAAACATTTAGGAAATGTAGAGTAATTTTGCGCGCCAATTGAAATTGTCCTTTAAAGGATCCCACGAGGAAAAAATGAATGATCAACCTGACAATAAAAAAAATGGTACAAGTGAAAGCTCCGACCGTCGTGACTTTCTTCAAATAGCCACATATACGGTTGGAGGCGTTGGCGCAGGGTTGGCTGTTTGGCCCTTGATAGACAGCATTAACCCACCTGCTGATGTATTGTCCCTAGCTTCAAGTGAAATTGACATCTCATCTATCAAAATTGGTCAAAGCGTTACTGTCATGTGGCGGGGTCGTCCTGTTTTCATTCGCCACCGTACAGAAAGTGAGATAAATGAAGCCAAGGCCGTTCCAATAGAATCTTTACCAGATCCTGCAAGTGACGAAGAACGTACTCAAAGAGCTGAGTGGTTAATTTTGGTTGGAGTATGCACACATTTGGGTTGTATACCCAACGGCCAGCGCGAAACTGATCCAAAAGGCGATTTTAATGGTTGGTTTTGCCCTTGTCATGGCTCACACTATGACTCAGCTGGTCGTATACGTAAGGGGCCTGCACCAACCAACCTTGAGGTACCACCCTACCAATTCCTTGATGACACGACCGTGAAAATTGGCTAAGGAAAAATTAAATGAACTTTTATAAAAATGTTATTCTGCCTGTTCATAATTGGGTAGATTACCGCTTGCCCATATTTTCATATGTGCGGGAAAACCTTGTTGATTACCCTACCCCAAAAAACCTGAATTATTGGTGGAACTTTGGCGCTCTACTTGGAATAACCCTAGTGATCATGATCATTACTGGTATATTTTTGGCATTTAATTACACACCTCATACCGAACTTGCCTTTGCGAGTGTTGAACACTTAATGCGTGATGTTAATTATGGCTGGCTAATACGTTTCATACATTCCAACGGTGCCTCCATGTTTTTTATTCTTGTATACATTCACATGTTTCGCGGTCTGTATTTTGGCTCTTTCAAGGCCCCAAGGGAACTTTTGTGGATTATAGGTGTCGCAATCTATTTGGCAATGATGGCCACGGCCTTTATGGGATACGTACTTCCTTGGGGACAAATGAGCTACTGGGGCGCAACTGTCATAACTAGCCTTTTTTCAGCAATACCAATCGTAGGAGAGACAATCGTCACTTGGATCTGGGGTGGTTTTGTGATTAGTGACAATACACTAATGCGTTTCTTTGTCGTTCATTATTTGATGCCCATGGTCATAGTTCTACTGGTTTTTATCCATTTATGGGCCTTACACCGTCATCACTCTAACAATCCCTTGGGAGTGGATATGAAATCCCCGGCTGACAGTGTTCCATTTCACCCGTACTACACAATTAAGGATTTATTGGGGCTTGGAGTTTTTCTGACTTTCTTCTTGGCCTTTGTTTTCTTTGCTCCTGATTATTTTGGCCACCCAGATAACTACATCGAAGCTAATCCTTTAGTGACCCCAGCACACATTGTACCAGAATGGTATTTCCTACCATTCTACGCAATCCTTCGTTCAATTGATGATAAACTCCTGGGCGTCATCGCTATGTTCTCAGCTGTCGCAATACTGTTTGTGCTTCCTTGGCTGGACCGTGGACGCGTACGTAGCGCTAAATTTCGTCCAATTTACAGACAATTTTTCTGGTTATTTGTCGCTGATTGTTTTTTACTCGGGTATATTGGTGCACAGAACGCCGTCGAGCCTTATGTTACTATTGGACGCGTAGCAGCTACATACTATTTTGTGCACTTCCTGATTATACTACCACTAGTAGCTAAATTCGAACGGCCACTAGAGCCCCCTGAGAGTATAAATGCTGGGGTTCTCGAAGCAAAATCAAAGAATAAAGTTACTAAAGCCCCCCAACTTCAAGGGGCAGAGTAAGAAAATGAAACTTCCTACCAAAACAAATATGGTATGTTTATTCTTGACACTTTTCATCTTGGGAGGGTCAAAAATAGATCCCGCTTATGGGGCAGACGACAGCATCAAACTTGAAAAACAGAATTGGTCATTCAATGGTATATTCGGAACATTTGATCGTGGAGCATTACGGCGCGGATATCAGATTTATTCTGAAGTGTGTGCAAGCTGCCACTCATTAGAATATCTTTCTTATCGAAATCTTGAAGAAATTGGGTTTACCGCGGAGGAAGTTAAAGAAATTGCGGCAGAATATGAAGTTCAAGATGGCCCTGACGATGAGGGTGAGATGTATCTCCGTCCCGCTCGACATTCAGACAAGTTTGTTTCTCCATATGCTAATGAAAAAGCTGCCCGAGCAGCAAATAATGGCGCCTATCCACCTGATCTCTCCCTGATGGCAAAAGCTCGAAAAAACGGTCCTGATTACATATACGGTCTATTGACCCGCTACAGAGACGAGGCACCTGATGGCACAGACATTGCCGATGGAATGAATTACAATGAGGTTTATCCTGGTTACCAAATTGCTATGGTAGCCCCGCTTGAAGATGAAACGGTCGAATATGCGGATGGCACCAAAGCAACATTGCAACAACACGCAAAGGATATAACAACTTTTTTAACGTGGACAGCAAGTCCAGAGATGGAAGAACGAAAAAGTCTTGGAATTAAAGTTATTCTATTTCTAGTTGTCTGGACTGCTATGTTGATAGCACTTAAAAAGAAAATTTGGTCCAGATTAGATTGACATAGAAAAAAAATTTTCTCTTGTCACAGAAACATATGTATAAAACACACAACATCAGAGAAATTTTTTTCTTTTAAGAGTGCAGCAATACGCATCTTGTTAACTTCGTCTGCTCTTTTCACGACAAAGCAAACAAATACTACTTTAGTTGTGTTTATAATTAGCATCATTGGGTTTCTATGCAATTGTCACGTGATCATCGGAATGTTTGTGTATTAGCACTTTGTCAGGCACTCTATTATGTGGGTCAATCAATCATGTTTATTCTTGGGGGTTTGGTGGGTGCTGAACTTGCGGAAAACAAAGCTCTATCGACCTTGCCCATAACAGTAATCATTATTGCAACAGCACTAAGCACAATACCAGCATCGCTGATAATGAGACGAATTGGCCGTAAATTTGGATTTATGCTAGGTGCAACTATTGCCATAATTGGGAGTTGTATCGCTTCCTTTGGAATCTACCAATCAAGCTTTTGGCTATTTGTTATTGGGACTATGACCATCGGTGTGAATGGCGGTTTTGCTCAGTACTTCCGTTTCGCTGCCGCTGATGTCGCCGAAGCAGACTTTAAGAGCAAAGCAATATCATTAGTCATATCTGGTGGTATCATCGCTGCTTTTATTGGGCCGATTTTAGTCAATTATACTTTTGATATTCACGTAGTGCCATTCTTTGGATCTTTCATCAGTATTTTATTTTTAGCTAGCTTTGCCATTCTAACACTTTGCTTTCTAGATATACCTCGCCCAAACTTGAAAGACCGTGCAACTAGTGGACGGCCTCTGTGGATTATTGCCCAAAATCCAGAATTATTGGGAGCCATATTTGTCGGCATGGTTGGCTATGGTATGATGAGCCTGCTGATGACTGCCACGCCTCTGGCTATGGTAGCCCATGGATATATGGTACATGATGCTTCTTTTGTTATTCAATGGCACTTAGTAGCTATGTTTGGACCCGCTCTCTTTACTGGGAGCTTGATTAATCGTTGTGGAGTTATGAGAGTTATGATGATTGGAGCGATATTGCTATTCCTCTCTATATTAACCGCACTAACAGGGGAAACTGTAACACATTTCTGGACCGCACTTTTTGCACTAGGATTAGGTTGGAACTTCACGTTCATTGGTGCCTCTTATTTGCTAACAGAAACTTATCTCCCCAAAGAACGAGCTAAGGTACAAGCTCTCAACGATTTCATGGTTTTTGGATTTGTTGCCCTATGTTCGCTGACTTCAGGAACCTTATTTCACTATTTTGACTGGCATACCATCAATCAAGTTGCAATTCCGGTTATAATATTTGCATCTTTAGTAATAGCTGGATTGATGTGGCGAAGAAATAAGCTAGCACATTGAAAAAATTAGCTAATTGGAACAATACAAGCACGCTGCATAGCACAACTGCTTTTATCTAGATAAATTAACCTTTAAAAGGGCAATTCTCCAGCAAGGATATAATTAATTTAAAATAAATAAATTAGCCCAATTAAACACGAAACATCCATTTTATCTATCTCGGGGCGGCAGCAATGTTTCCCCCATCAACAGTAGTCAAGGAAGCAGTTGTTTTTTCAGCTAATGCTAAATCGATAAATGCTTGTGCAACATCTGCAGCCAAAACTTCCTGACCCAATAAATTACCACGCATGTAATCTCTCTGACCAATGCCTCTCGCTTTTGATCTATCTCTAATCAAGGACTCATTCAGCAAGCCAGAACGAACTCTGTCTGCGTTTACTGCATTTGATCGGATCCCATCAGCACCATAATCAATGGCATACTGACGCATAAGAGACAAGGTTGCAGCCTTAGGCAGACCATAAGGACCAAATTCAGGACCAGGGTTTACAGCCTGCTTTGAAACATTAAACAACAAACAACCACCATTCTTTTGAGCTCTCATGATTGATGTGGCCTTGCGGGCAAGATTTTGATGCCCCCAGAAATTTAATTCAAAACTCTCACGCAGTATTTCATCTGATACATCACCTATACGTCCCTGCTGAGCTGATCCAGCATTAGAAACAACAATATCTAGGCCCCCAAAATGGGCAACCACTTTGTCCATAGCACTATTAACTGACTTTTTTGATGTGACATCACAGACTAGGCCTAGGCATCCCAATTGATTTGCCACCGTCTGTACTGCTTTGGGATTACAATCAAGTATCGCCACCTCGCTACCTTGTCTAGAAAAGGCCCTAGCTGTAGCAGCGCCAATGCCTGACCCACCTCCAGAAACAACACAAATTTTGGACATTAATAGATTTGTACTTTTTTTGCCAATCTTGGCCTGCTCAAGAGACCAATATTCAATATCAAAAACATCATTTTCAGGAATTGCCTGATAAGAACTGATAGACTCACAATCGGTGATAACATCTACATTGGTCTCTGCTAGATCAGCTACGATTTCAGCGGATTTTGAATTCTCGTCAAGTCCGAATAGACCCAGCCCCGGAACCAAAATGATGCGTGGCAACAAATCTAATTTCGTCTTTGAATAACCAACCCGCTTATTCTGGCGCTCAAAATAGTTGTTATAGGATTTTTGATAAGAATCTAAAGCTCTTTTGGCTGCCTTGGTAAAACTTTTTAAATCACTTGCATCCGGAGCAGGAACAATCAAAGGTTTAGGCTTTGTGCGAATAACATGATCTGGAGTTACTGTAGATTTTTGACTATATCTTCTCACCTCCCTACCATCAACGAAGCTTCTCACCTTAGCATTTGTTCGAAAGTTCATAATCACCCGCTTTCCAGCAGCAGTAATCAAACCGCGCAGAATTGGCGCAACATCAGCCACTCGAGCAACCCTCTTCGGTAGGTTTGCCTTTACAAAAACATGTTTCTTTTTTCTTTTTAAACGTTTTTCAGCCAGAGTAACCTGATGAATCATTCGATCGTAAGACTCTTTTGCAGTAGAGCCAAAAGTAAAAATACCGTGCTTAAATAAGATTAACCCCTCAATATTTTTATCCTTCTGATACACTTCAAATGCTTTCTTTGCTAGATCAAAACCCGGCAAAATGTATGGAACGTAACCCATCTTTGAGCCAAAAACCTTACGGCACAATGCGTCACCATCTGGTTGGTCTGTCAGGGCAAGAACGGCATTGGAATGTGTATGGTCAACAAACTTATGAGGTAAAAACGCATGCAGTAGAGTTTCTACAGAAGGATTGGGTGATGAACTATCTAGTAAGTTGGCTCGTTGTACATTAACCATATCTTCATCACTTAGTTTACTCAAAGAGATTAGCCTGCGGAGATTATCCAGCCGGACTGCAGGTAGGCCTTGTGGTTCGATAGAACCCATATCCCAGCCACTTCCCTTAACGCATAGCACTTCAGTATATTTACCCATTATATCTTTCATCTTTGTTTTAACAGAAGTGTTGCCACCACCATGTAAGACCAAACGAGTTTCGTTACCCAATAATCGCGATGTGTAAACTCGAAGGGCCAGATCGCGGTTTATGCCTTGGTTTGAATAGTGGCGAATGATCGCCTGGGCTTGTTTATTTGACCAAAGATTTTTCATGCGGTTTCCATTTAATTATATCAAATACGATTTAGGCCCTGTTCTGGGTACAATGTCGCCAATCCTTTCTTAGATGCTTCAGTAACACCACGCTCAGTAATTAGCCCAGTAATCAAACAAGCAGGCGTCACATCAAAGGCATAATTTATGGCTTGAGTATTTTGTGGCGAAATGGCAATGGCTGAAATTGAGCCACTATCTGTTAAACCAGTTAGTTTCTTAACTTCGTCTGGATCTCTCTCTTCTATTATAATGTCGCGCACACCATCCGTGATAGTCCAATCAATAGTAGGTCCAGGTAATCCAACATAAAAAGGGACATTATTATCTGCAGCTGCCAGAGCCTTCAAATAAGTACCAGTTTTGTTGCATACATCTCCAGCGGCAGTTGTTCGATCTGTTCCAACAATACACAGATCTACCTTACCATGTTGCATCAAATGGCCTCCCACATTATCTACGATGAGTGTGTGGGGAACCCCATGCTGATCCAATTCCCAACAAGTTAAATTAGCCCCCTGATTACGAGGACGGGTCTCATCTACCCACACATGAACGGGTATTCCTGCATCATGAGCTTTATAAATGGGTGATAACGCCGTACCCCAGTCAACAGTCGCTAACCAGCCTGCGTTACAATGAGTCAGAACATTAATATATTTAGGTCGTTTCTTCTCAATCCACAAATTTTCGATTATTACCTTGCCATGCTCCCCCAATGCAGAGCATTGCTCAACATCTTCATCCGCAATCTCAGCTGCGCGGGCATAAGCAGCTTTCTTGCGCCCACTCTCCGGCAAAGGACCAAGAATAGCCTTCAGATCATCTAGAGCCCATCGCAAGTTAACCGCTGTTGGACGCGCGTTGTAAAGAGCTGCGTAGGCATCATCCAATGCAGCGTTCGATGCATTCTCGCCCATGGCTAACGCCATACCGTACGCCGCTGTTGCGCCAATTAGTGGCGCTCCTCGAACCTGCATATTCGATATAGCTTTTACAGTATCACCTAAAGTATCTAAACCAACAGTTATAAATTCATGAGGCAAGCGGGTCTGGTCAATGATATTTACAGTCGAACAATTAGAATCAAGCCAAATAGTACGTGTGGGCTTTCCATCTACAAGCATTACCTAACCTCTCAGTACTCGACCAGCAACGGCATCAAGTTTTTTTACCATTTCAGCGTCACGAGCTTCAGATGATGTGATGATGGAAAAGTCAAGAGCAGTATGACACCCATCCGTGCATGAGGAAACACGGCTACTTAAATTTGGCGTTACTTGTTTTATTAATGCACGTCCTTTATCCGCATTATCTGTGAGCACCTTTAAAATGGCATCAACAGTTACTTCATCATGCGCCGGGTGCCAGCAGTCAAAATCAGTAACCATTGCAACAGTTGCATAACACATCTCTGCCTCACGAGCTAATTTAGCTTCTGGCATATTAGTCATTCCTATGACATCGCATCCCCAAGAACGATAAAGTTCAGATTCCGCCTTCGTAGAAAACTGTGGTCCTTCCATAGCAATATACGTACCCCCACGCTGGTAAGGAATGCCTAAGGTCTTAATGGCCTCCTCCAAAGCATCACCAAGCCGAGAACAAACAGGATGACCTAGACTCACATGTGCAACTAAGCCAGTAGAAAAAAAGCTCTTAGCCCTCGCAAAAGTACGATCAATGAATTGATCCACAATAACAAAATGTCCCGGCAAAAGGTTTTCCTTTAATGAGCCACAAGCACTAACAGAAATAATTTCTGTTACTCCTGACCGTTTAAGAGCATCAATATTAGCCCGATAATTCAGCTCTGATGGTGGAATACGGTGTCCCCGACCATGACGCGGCAAAAAGACCAACTGCTGCCCATTGAGTTTGCCAAAAAGTAATTCATCTGATGGAAGACCAAAAGATGAATTCACTTTCTGCCAGCTTGTGTTTTCCAATCCGTCAATATCATAAATTCCACTGCCGCCAATGACGCCAATGACAGGTGGTGTGCTAGGCAATGTCATAAAACCTCCTTGGTCAGTTTGAACCTTTAATTAATTAACAGTAACAGCCTAAAGAACACAAAGGCAATGGAGGTTGAGACTCAAACATTAAACCTAAATAGCATAATGTCACCATCTTGGGTTTGGTAATCTCGGCCTTCCTGTCGCATCTTTCCAGCTTCCTTAGCACCTTGTTCACCATTGTAGTCAATAAAATCCTCATAAGCTATTGTTTCAGCTTTAATAAAACCCTTCTCAAAATCTGTATGGATCACCCCCGCAGCCTGTGAAGCCGTCGCATTTTTACTAATTGTCCATGCGTGAGCCTCTTTTGGACCGACTGTAAAAAAGGTAATCAAATCCAAGAGTTCATATCCAGCACGAATTACCCGTGTCAACCCAGTTTCTTTCAACCCTAGCGTTTCGAGAAATTCGGTTTTTTCTGAGTCCTCCTCCAGAACTGCTATTTCTTCCTCAATCTTTGCTGAAATCACAACTGAAACTGCACCTTGTTTGATAGCCATATTATTGACTGCTTCGGATAAAATATTCCCTCCAGCAGCACTACTTTCTTCAACATTACAGACATAAAGAACTGGCTTGGCACTTAGTAATTGAAGCATTTCAAAGGTTTTTTTGTCATCTTTCATAATTTTTAAGGTTCGGGCTGGCTGCCCTTTTTGTAAAGAAAACAAGACTTGCTCTATAATCTTTAGTTGCAAAACTGCAGTCTTATCATTACCGCGCGCCTTTTTGCTGAGGGTCTCAACACGCTTCTCCAGCATTTCCAAATCTGCGAGCATTAACTCAGTTTCTACTGTTTCAGCATCACGTACTGGATCAACCACACCTTCAACGTGAGTGACGTTTTCATCAACAAAACAACGAAGCACGTGAACTACTGCATCAACCTCACGAATGTTTGCAAGGAATTGATTACCCAACCCCTCCCCTTTGGATGCTCCGCGCACTAAACCTGCTATGTCAACAAATTCAAGCTGAGTTGGTATAATTTTAGCAGATTGGCCAATTGCAGCTATTTTTTCAAGGCGTGAGTCAGGAACTCCAACCCGGCCGGTGTTAGGCTCAATGGTGCAAAAAGGGAAATTCGCTGACTCTGCTTTTGCAGTTGATGTCAGGGCATTGAAAAGTGTCGATTTACCAACATTGGGTAAACCAATTATACCACAATTAAAACCCATTATCTTTGTCCATCTACTTAACCTGCGGCACCATTCTGTCTAACCCTACCCTATTCAAAAAGCTTGCATTGTCACCGATCAAAGCAAGTTCGATATGGACAGCAACAGAAGCAAGCAAAGGTTTAAGCCACTCAAAATCCGCCTTAGTAAAATCCTTAAGGACATGTGACTTGACCAATAATTTATTGCCGGGGTGACCAATGCCTAGTCGCAAACGTCTATAACCATCTCCAATGTGATTGTGAATAGACCGCAGACCATTATGCCCAGCGTGACCACCTCCTGTCTTGAGGCGCAACTTGCCGGCATCTAAATCAAGTTCGTCGTGAAATACAAAAATATTCTCAGGCCGTATTTTGTAAAAAACAGAAGCTGCAAAAACGCTACGTCCAGAGTCGTTCATAAAAGTTGAGGGTTTCAAAACAAGGACCTTTTCCGAACCAATATTTCCTTCACTAATTTGGCCATTAAACTTGTTACGATACACCTTAAGTGAATGGTGTCGGACAACCTCATCCACGGCCATAAAACCGATGTTGTGACGATTTTTAGAGTAAACCCTGCCCGGGTTACCCAAACCAACGAGCAACAACATAATAATCTGTTCCTGACGTATTAGTTTTCAGAGTTCCCCTCATCAGTATCGCTTTTATGACCACCTTCGCCCTCAGCATCTTCAACACCCTCAATTTCTTCACCCTCAACGTCATCCACTTCTTCAGGCTCAATGTTTACTGTAGGAGCAGCTATAGTGGCCACAGTGAAATCACGATCCTTGATAGTCAATTCGACATCATCTGGAAGCTGTATTGAACTGATATGAACGCTATCACCAACTTCAAGTCCACTAAGATCTACTACAAGGCTTTCTGGAATATTATCTGGAGAACAAAGTAGCTCGACTGCATGGCGAACAACATTAAGCACACCACCAACACGCAACCCCGGACAAGCATCTTCGTTTTCAAAAATAACAGTAACTTCAACTTTTAAGCGCGTCTTTGAGCTAAATCGCATAAAATCAACATGTAACGGTTGGTCTGTAACTGGGTCTAACTGTAAATCACGTGGTAACACACGATTTTTGTTTCCTCCTGCATCCAATTCAAAAACACGTGAGAAGAAGCCAGGACCTCTTATCTGTTTCATTAATTCTACTGGATCAAGGGAAATCATAATGGGGGCTATTTTATTACCATATATAACAGCTGGCACTCGGCCTGCCCTACGTATGGCACGGGCTGCCCCCTTACCTGCCCGATCACGAATCTCGACATTCATAGTTGCGGATTGAGCCATTAGCGTTCTCCTAAAATTAAGTTCTTTTAATTTATGCTCTGTAAATTATCAGCCTCCAGGGGTGCTGACGATTTTGATTGCCTGAACTAATAGACATCAAGGAATGATTAAGTCTTTTATATTGATGCAAGCCAACAGTCAAACACAGAAAGAAGAAACATTTATGTTAACTCCAAATAACTTGATCGTATTTCATGCTAAATTGTAATGTTTAAGCGATATAGTATCACTCTTGACTATCTATGTTTCTCTTGATGGAGTTACACCATGTTTTTTCGTCAACTGTATGATCTACAAACAAGTACTTATACCTATCTCCTAGCAGACGAGGTCTCTCGTGAGGCTGTGTTGATTGACCCCGTGTATGAGCAAGCTATGCGCGACGAGGCCTTACTAAACGAAATGGGCATAAAGCTTCTGTATACCCTTGAAACCCATGTGCACGCAGACCACATAACTTCTGCTTGGATTTTGCACAAACGAACAGGTAGTAAGATTGCCGTCTCGGCCAACGCTGGGATCAAGGGCATGCACAAGGCACTTGCTCACGGGGACAAAATTAAATTTGGAAAACACTTCCTTTCAGTCAAGTCTACCCCTGGCCATACTGAAGGTTGTGTTACCTATGTTCTAAGATCAAAAAAAATGGTATTTACTGGAGATTGTCTTCTAATCCGGGGTTGCGGTCGCACAGACTTCCAAGGCGGTGATGCAGCGCAATTGTATCGTTCAATTCATGATCACATTTTTACCCTACCAGAAGATTTCCTAATATATCCTGGCCATGACTACAAGGGTCTTACTTCAACAAGTGTGTTGGAGGAAAAATTTTTCAACCCACGTCTTGGGGGTCAGTTGAGCGAACAAGATTTCATAGGATTCATGAGCAATTTAGGCTTAGATCATCCGAAGAAAATTGATACTGCCATACCAGCCAACCTCAAATGTGGCCGGCCTAAAGAGGATATTATTAACATTGACCAGCCAACTTGGGCTGAGTTGTCTCTCACTTTTGCTGGATTTTGGGAGGTGGAGCCACACTGGCTTGTTGAACATCCAGACGTAGCACAAATCATTGACGTACGAGAAGAGGACGAATTCAACGGAACTTTAGGTCACATTGTAGGCGCTAGACAAATTGCACTCAGTCAACTTAAAAACCGTGTTGATGAACTTAACTACCAGCAACCTATTATCACCATTTGCCGAGCAGGAGGCAGATCAGCACAAGCAACTGTAATCCTTCATAAAGCTGGCTTTCAGAAAGTAGCTAATTTAGCAGGAGGAATGTTACGCTGGCGAGAATATAAATATCCGATTAATGTCGTACCCAATGAATAGATTTTTAATCAAATAAACTCGAAACAGAACTTTCATCGCTGATTCGTCGAATCGCCTCTGCAATTAGTGGGGCAATAGTCAACTGATTTATATTGTGTGAAACTCTTATCGCCTCGGTAGCTTGTATTGAGTCTGTTATCACAAGTGTCTCCATTGGTGAAGAAGTCACTCTTGCAACAGCACCGCCAGATAGCACGCCGTGCGTAACATATGATGAGACAGAAGCCGCATCTTTTTCCTTAAGTGCTACTGAGGCATTGCAAAGTGTTCCAGCCGAATCGACAATATCGTCAACAAGAATGCAACGACGGCCTTCAACTTTACCTATTATATGCATGACCTCAGATACACCTGCTTGCTCACGACGTTTGTCAATGATAGCAAGATCTGCGTTCAATCGCTTGGCCAATCCTCGGGCGCGAACTACACCTCCTACATCAGGAGAAACTATGACTAATTCTTCGCCATTCATTGTATCCTGAATGTGCCCAGTCAATACTGGTGCAGCATACAGGTTATCTACAGGAATATCGAAAAAACCCTGTATTTGGCCTGCATGCAAATCCATGGTTAACACCCTGTCCGCACCAGCTGTGGAAATCATGTTAGCCACTAATTTAGCTGAAATCGGTGTACGAGGCCCAGACTTGCGGTCTTGACGTGCATAACCAAAATAAGGAATTACTGCGGTAATGCGCCTAGCAGAACCACGCCTTAGTGCGTCTATCGTCACCAGCAACTCCATCAAATTGTCGTTAGCTGGGTAAGAGGTAGACTGAACAACAAAAACGTCCTCTCCGCGGACATTTTCTTGGATTTCAACGAAAACTTCCATGTCAGAGAACCTTCTGACACTAGCCTTTGTCATGGACAAATTTAAATAAGCGGATATAGCTTCGGCAAGGGGCCTGTTAGAGTTGCAGGCGATAATTTTCATCTTGGCAGTTCCCCAGGACCCTATATGTATTAGATCAATATAATCCAATTTTTCTTTGACTTCGCAACCGCTCCACACGGTATTGGTGAATCAAATCACAAGATTTAATTATAATTATTCCTAACAGCGTACTAGCATTCTGTAAACGAGAATTCTAGCAAACGAATAATTTGGTATAAAAAAATTTAGCTTCATTGCAACGGTGGGGCAGTATTATTGGGGATTTGCTCTAAATCCGGTGTCAATTTCGGCTGAGCAACTAAAACTTTTTTTGGTTGATTTGTACTCGGATTTTCAAACCCGATAATACGCTTAATCCCGATTAACGCTGCATTAGCTATCTTGCTCGCCTCATCAGCCCAAAGTTCATCCAATTTACCCTTGGGGATGTCATTTACCTGAGTCGCCCTACCCACTTCAAAGCCATCTAAAGTATGGACACTCCAAGTAACCTGCACTTCTTCCAAAGCATGTCCTTTTGGCTTTAAAGAGACAAGACCAGTAAGTGTCAGGCTCGCCTGTCGGGTATCCTCAACTATTTTTACATTTGAACTTCGAAGCCCACTTACTATGGCCTCACGCAACGCTACATTACCATCACCAGGTGCGCCAGTAACCCCTCTAATTAAAACACCTTCGTCAAACAAAACGTTCTGGATTGGCTTGTCTTCATTAGCAAGCAGTACAGCTATAGATTTTGCGGCACCTTCTCCAACAGCACTTATTATTTTAGGATCTCCGTACTCCCACTTCCAACGAGCTCCTCGAACACCTTGCGTATGTGTGCCGAGAATTTTGCCAGCCCTGTCATAAAGAGTCCAATAGATCAACATCACAAATGGGACTTTTTTATCCTCCCAATTAGCTCTAGCTAAACCTTTGAGTACGAAGCGACTTGCAATATCGGGGTCGACTGATGCTGTAATACCGTTCTTAAGAAGACCGTTTGAAATTGAGCTAGATAACAATTTAGCCATGGGCAGGGCAGGGCCTTGAACAAGTTCTACGCGGACTTCAGTTAAACTGCTGTCATTTAAAGACTGATTTCCAAAAGGCAGTTCTATTGGGGAACAAGCCCCTAACAGCACCAAGTAAAAATACAGACGAGTCATATAAAGTAGCTTCTCCTTATTCATATTCAACGACAGGGCGACAAAAATCCATCTTGGCTGTAATGAACCACGATCTCCACTTAGGGTCATTGATTGAAACTACGGTACAATATTTTTTCTGGATTTCATATAATATCAGCATAGTGCACAACTACCTTTTACGCACTAAGTCAAAGCAAAATTTGTTCAATCCTCGATCATGATTGCAGACAATAAACGCCCGTATGAGGAGGTATTTTCGAGGTTACAGCGACGATAGCTGTAAAATAGATCTGGTTCAGAAAAAGTATCCATCCCAAGTCCTTCAACAGAGGCCAGACCCATACCAAGCAAACAGTTTTCTACATAACCGGTTAAATCAAATTTAAAATAATTTGCTCTTTTAGCGGGCTTAAAAAATCTTATATTTTCAGAACTTTCACCCAAAAAACTCTCTTGAAATTCTGGCCCGACTTCGTAAGAATCTTGAGCGATGCACGGGCCAATGGCAGCACTTATGTTAGAAACATGAGCTCCAAGATCTAACATTTCCTCGAGGCAATGTTTAAGTATACCTGCACGTGCGCCGCGCCAACCTGCATGGGCAGCGCCAACAACCTTTGCACTACTATCCGCAAATAGTACAGGAGCACAGTCAGCTGTTAGCACGCCCAAGACAACATTCTTGCTGTCACTTGCCATAGCGTCAGCTTCAGGAGATTGTTCTCGTTGCCATGGTTTTGTTACTCGAACAGCTATTGAAGAGTGAATCTGATATGTTGTAACAAGATTGCGGTCAACAGCTCCTAAACTCTTAAGCGCAATTTTACGATTATTTTCGACATTTTCAAAAGTATCGTTAGAACCAAAACCACAATTCAAGCCACTTAATCCCACATCTGTACTAATCCCGCCTAACCTACTAAAAAAACCATGGCGAATCCCACTTAACTTAGAAAGATTTGAAGCTTTAAACATATTCTTTTTATGCATCTTTTAGTAAGCCGACAAAAGTGACTACAAATTAAAACCTGGGGGGATTGGTGCGCCCTGTTGAACTATGGCCATAACTTTGAAAAGCTCCCCCATTTCCTCCGCATTCGTCAAACGTTTTAGGGCGCAATTTATATCTTCAGCTTGCTTGGGACTAGCCTCCTTTAGCAGACTATCAGCCCGCTCATTAATGCCCAAAGCACTTAAAAAATTACCCTGGTCAATGGGTCCAATCGCTCGTGCACCTGAAGCGAAGACACGTTGCGCAAGTGCCGCAAAATCTACATGAGCAGTCAAGTCAGCCTCACCCGGATCAATCAGAGGATCATGGTATTTATGATTTTTTAGGGCTTGCAAAGTTTCACCAGAAGTACTTTGTACGTGACCATAATCAATAAAAAGGGCAGCGCCCCCAAACTCTGCAATACGCTGCGAGATATCAGCTGTCAAATCCAGCGCTGTCGGACAAACTTCAACCATCACATTGGACTCAGCATTAATGAGTCCGGGTGGTATTTCTGGTTCATCAAAAGGAGGAAGAAGGACAAAACAAAGCCCATCAGAATCGGGTTTGACGTCAACTACCCGTGGACACCAGTAATCCCCAGCTTTAAAATATTGTTCTATTGGGAGAGCATCAAAAAATTCATTAGCTATTATAATTGATGTACCTTCACTCACATCAGCAAACGCACTATGCCAAAAAGGTGTTTCACACAGAGCTGCCTCACTTAAGGTTTGCTCCTGAATAGCTCTCAAAACAGGGCTCACCTCAACCATGTGAACCTCAATAGCTTCTGCAAATCCCTCTACCAGAGGAGCAGCACGCATCATGTCAGACATTAGAGTGCCACGACCCGGGCCGAGTTCAACAAGATTAACAGAACTGGGAGATCCAGCCATCATCCAAGATACACCAGCCCAAAGACCAAGAAGTTCTCCAAACATTTGTGATGTCTCAGGAGCAGTTATGAAATCACCATTAACGCCAAAAGGATCGCGACGCATATAATAGCCGTGCTCAGGATGAGTAAGAGCTTGCTCCATATATTCAGCAATACTCAACGGACCATTATTAATTATTCTCTCTATTAAAATTTCTTCAAGAGTCATAAGTCATCAAATCTTCTTTCCAGTGCCTAAAATTAGATAGAGTCCAAAAACAACCATGGGTAGTGACAAAAATTGCCCCATGGTCAACCCTGCACCTATCGTACCCAGATGAGCATCAGGCTCGCGAAAAACCTCTACAAATAAACGCGCTATTGCATACCCCAATAAAAAAACACCTAAAAGAGCACCAGGGCGTTTGCTAATGACCTTAGTTTTAGAAAGCACCGCTAAAACAATAAACAGAACAATTCCCTCCAGAACGGCTTCATAAAGCTGGCTCGGGTGACGGGGCTCAGGACCACCTCGTGGAAAGACCATAGCCCAGGGCACATCACTAACTCGACCAAACAATTCACCGTTAATAAAGTTAGCCAATCTTCCAAGCATAAGTCCAACTGGTGCAGCACATGCAACTATGTCTGCAAATCTAAGTGGGGAAATACCACGACGCTTTACAAAAAAAAGACCAATAAAAATTACCCCAATAAGGCCTCCATGAAAAGACATGCCTCCCTTCCATATATGAAATACCAACATCGGGTTAGACATGTAATAATCCAGGTTATAAAAAAGTGCATAGCCAATTCGCCCACCTAGAACTATTCCAAGCGTTGCCCAAACCAAAAAATCATCAACATCTTTTTGACTAGCGACATCAGGTGAGCGAGCAGCAAGGCGTAGCATATAACGCCAAGCAAAAAGCAACCCAAAAATGTAGGCCATAGAATACCAACGTATAGCTACGGGACCTACTTGAAAAATAATTGGATCAATAGTTGGGTAAGGAAGCGCAAAGAAACTCATTTGTAAGACCGATATTGATCATCTTTCAAGAGATAGTCACCAACATAGGCTTTGATACCATCTTCGAGCGACATGAACGGTTTGTCGAAGCCAGCAGAGAAAAGTTTCTTCATATCTGCCTGTGTAAAATACTGATATTTGTCACGTATCTCTTCCGGTGTAGGTATAAATTTAATATTAACCTCCTTGTTCATGGCACTAAAAACTGCTGTGACCAAGTCCTGAAAAGATCGAGCTTTGCCCGTGCCACAATTGAATAGACCACATACATGCGAATTTTGAAGCAACCAAAGAACTACATTGACGCAATCATCAACCCAGATAAAATCTCGCAATTGACCGCCATCAGCATAATTTGGATGATGTGACTTGAAAAGTGTTGCAGTCTTTCCCTCACTAATTTGATTAAACACCTTGAGAGCGACGCTTTGCATTGCGCCTTTATGATATTCATTAGGACCATAAACATTAAAAAACTTTAGCCCTGCCCATTGCGGTGGTTGCATCTCATTGTCCTCAATCATTCGCATGACTCGTCGATCAAACAAGTGCTTGCTCCATCCATATTTGTTAAGCGGCTTAAGCATAGCAAGAGCACCACGAGTTTGATCATCAATGAAATTCTGAGAGCCATCACCATAGGTAGCAGCCGATGATGCATAAATAAACGGTACAGTATGGGATGAGCACCATACCCAAAGTTTATACGATAACGTAAAATTACTGGTAAAGATCAAATCAGCATTAGTTTCTGTAGTAGAGGATATTGCACCCATATGAATAACACCCTTGACACCAAGTGCATTGCTACCAAGGTAATCAAACAATTGCTCAGGTTGAACAATGTCGATCAAATCAAGTTTAGCAATATTTTTCCATTTGTCCTCGTTACCAAGCCTATCACAAATAACAACCTTGCCTAGACCCCGAGCTTCTATGGCGGCAGCAATATTAGAGCCGATAAAACCAGCTCCACCTGTTATCAAGTACATAAAAATTTCCTTCTAATCTAATTAGAATTTGTTTATAAGGCCGCTTTAGGGATGGGGCAAGAAGCGTCCTTAAGTTGCAACTGGACTAAAAAAGAGCCAATATACACATTATTATTGTTTAGGAATGAGTAGTTATGCAATCATCCAATAAATTTTTTGACGATTTAGCAAAGGTTGTTACTGGGGCTGCCTCAACTTTCACAGGAGTTAAATCTGAACTCGAGACCTTTATCCGTCAAAACTTGCAGCGACTGCTCAAGGATGCAGACCTAGTTAAACGTGAAGAGTTTGAAGTAATCAAATCGATTGCAATCAAGGCCCGAACAGAGCAAGAAAAACTAGAAGTCCGCATAAAAGATCTTGAAAAAGAAATTAATACTGCAAAAAAAAATGATAAAACAAAAACCATAAAAAAGACCAAAACAAAGAAATCTCGTCATTAATGCTCACGTCAGCAGTGGATAAACATGTGTTATCCACAAAAAAAACCCTAAAAAACATTTCTCTACTTGCACCTAAACTCACCACTTGGTAAGGCTACAGGTAGTGGCAAATACAAATTGACATACAACATAAGGTAGTCATTTGATTATGAGTTACTAGTTAAAGTTTTAATCTTTGCAGCTAAGGAATAGATAGCTTTGACCATTATCCGTCTTTCATCCAAAAAAATCATTCAACATCCATTGGATGTAATCGAGCAAATTGTTGATGAGAATAAATGGATATCTGACCGTCGAAATGATCAGGAAATTGCTGTTCAGGCGCCCGGAAAATGGGCTGACTATTCTATGTTCTTCGCTTGGAATGATACTGCAGACGCTGTCCATTTTACTTGCGCCTTTGATTTGCGAGTGCCAAGTGAAAGCCGTGATAACATTCACGAACTTCTTATTTTAATTAATGAGAAACTTTGGCTAGGTCATTTTGGTTTATGGGATCAAGAAGGTCTGCCTATGTATCGTCATGCTCTTCTCCTTAGAGGCACTAGGGGGCCCAGCCTTGGTCAAATGGAGGACATGGTCGACACAGCAATTACTGAGTGCGAGCGTTTCTATCCTGCTTTTCAACAAGTACTATTTGGAGGGAAAAGCGCAACGGAATCGATAGAAGTAGCAATGGTTGATACAATTGGTGAAGCATAATATCATGGCAACAAAATTACTTTTAGTTGGCTGCGGAAAGATGGGAGGCGCACTTTTAGATGGGTGGCTTAAACAAGGTGTCATTTCTAGTAATATTACTGTAATTGAACCCAATAATGATACGGCAACTGCTCTTCGCACCCAATACAAAGTTGCAACTAAGGCTTCCCCAGATGATTTTGACTTAGATAAAAAACCCAACGTCATCATTTTTGCTGTTAAACCACAAATCATGGATGTTGTCGCACCGTCTTATGCTCGTTTTGCTGAAACTGAGGTCGTTTACCTATCGATTGCCGCAGGCAAAACTATTTCTTACTATGAGAATGTACTAGGAAGAAACGCATCAATCGTGCGCGCTATGCCAAATACACCTGCTGCTGTAAGTCGCGGTATTACCGTTTACTGCACTAATACCCAAGCAAACAGTGAACAGATCTCTCTGTGCGAGCATCTACTGAGCAGTATTGGCGAGGTCGCAAGGACTGAAAATGAGGGCCACATAGATATTGTTACTGCATTATCAGGTGGTGGACCTGCATATGTTTTTTTACTTGCAGAATGCTTAAGCAAGGCGGGAATCAAAGCAGGTTTACCGGAGGAATTGTCCAAACTTATAGCACGGGTAACTGTAGCTGGTTCCGGTGAACTCTTGCATCGCTCTGGTAAAGACCCAGCAATCCTGCGTCAGGATGTCACTAGCCCTGGCGGTACCACAGCCGAGGCTCTGAGAATCCTGATGGCTGACAATGGATGGCAACCACTTTTAGACGAAGCTATTGCTGCCGCGACATTAAAATCACGCGAACTTGCCAAATAATTATTTTTGAAAAATTCTTGAAACCAATCTAAAAAATAAAATTTAAAATTACTAGATCCATAGAAAATTTACATTTTCTTTTGACTATCACAAAAAGACTGTTTCAAATAGATGCATGGATAGCTCTGAGATCACATACAATGATTTTGAACGTGTTGACATCCGCGTTGGAACAATACTTAGTGTTGAACCGTATCCTGAGGCTAAAAAACCCTGTTTCAAAATTTTTATTGATCTTGGACCTGAAATAGGGGAGAAAAAAACATCCGCTCAGGTTACCAAACACTATACTCCTGAATCGCTCATAGGCGAACAAGTAGCGTGCGTTGTTAATTTTCCTGCACGCCAAATTGGTAAATTCATGTCAGAAGTATTATTACTAGGTTTTCCTGATGAACGAAGTGAGGTCGTTCTGATAGGTCCCAAGCAAAAAATACCAAATGGAGGCAAACTATTTTAACTAAAATGGCAAAATTACACGAGCGCGAAGTCCACCGACAGGGCTTGTGCCTAGTTTTATATCTCCGCCGTGGCCACGCACAACATCACGGGCAATAGATAAACCAAGCCCAACACCTCCAGTTTCCATGTTTCTTGACTCATCAATTCTAAAAAAGGGCTTAAAGACGTCCTCACGGATTCCTTCGGGAATTCCGGGGCCATCGTCGTCTATGATAATATCTACAAAATCTTCACGTTTTCCAACCCTCAAAGAAACGTGCTCTGCATAACGAACTGCATTATCAATTAGATTGATAATAGCACGCTTAAAAACCTTGGGTCGGACAGGCACGTTAATCTCACCTTCAACATGCAGATCAATAATACTCCCCTTTCGCCGTGCCTGAGTTGCGATAATATCCAACAGATTACCTAGATTAGTTAATATTTGTTTTTCACCCCCCTCACCCTTAGCAAAATCAAGATAACCACAGAGCATAGTTTCCATTTCTGAAAGATCTTCCTTTAAATTTATAAGTTCGGAAGTTTCTGTTGCCATTTCGAGCTGCAACTTCATACGAGTTAAAGGTGTACGCAAATCATGAGAAACACCTGCAAGCATCTCTGTACGCTGGGTAATATGGCGCTGAATACGCTCTTTCATGGCGATAAATGCAATGGCGGCCTGGCGTACCTCAGTCGCTCCCTCTGGTTTAAACTTACGTGCATCACGACCCTTGCCAAAATCATCTGCGGCCTCAGCAAGACGACGAATTGGTTTTACTTGGTTTCGCATAAAAATAGTAGCTACCGCTAACAAGGCTAGTGAGGAGCCCACCATCCAAAGTACAAAAATATATGTCGTTGTACTAAAAAGCCTTTTACGTGCTGTAACTATATGCAGAACACCATTTGGAAGTTGTACGTCAATAACAACATGTCTATCTATTTTTTCAGAGTTTATCGCAAAAGGATACCAAATTGCTTCTTGTAGCGCTTTGGTCAAAGTTTGCTCCATTTTTCCGGGTGCTATAATTTGCTGACTGGATAATATCTTTCCTTCAATATAGGACAAAGATAAGCCCATATGGTTAGCGGGCATATCTAAGATCTGATCAGACTTATTGTTACTTTTTTCACGCCTCATTAATTCAAGAACCGCAGCAATATCACCCGCAACCCCGCGTGACAAAGTAAGTGAGACTTTGCGCCAGTGGCTCTCATAAAAAATATAACCTGCGATGACTTGCAACAATACCAACGGCATAATGATGATCATTAATGATCTGCCCAGCAGGCTTTTGGGTAAAAAACTTTTAGGAAAGAGTTTCAACATAGTTACCCTTTAATCAGGATGTAGCACATAGCCTTTACCCCGTACTGTTTTCAGGTAAATCGGAATTTTTGGGTCTGGCTCTATCTTGCGGCGCAATCGAGTTACCTGCACATCAATAGCTCTTACTCCACCACTAGCCCCTGTAATTTTTGTTAAAACTTCACGGCTCAAAACAATGCCCGGGCTTGAGGCTAGTGCCTTTAGCAAGGCTGCCTCAACATCTGTTAAACGTACATGAACCCCATTTCGCATGATTTTCTCCCGTTTTGAAAAATAGACCGCATCACCTATCTGAATTTCTTCAGGAACAGTAGATTTTGGTGGCATGCGACGCAAAATGCTGTTGATACGCAGTAAAAGCTCCCTTGGCTCAAAAGGCTTGGTGAGGTAATCATCAACACCACCTTCGAGTCCATCAATGCGATCTTCTGGTTCGATCATAGCAGTCAACATTAAAATAGGCACCATGCTTGACTTGCGAATATCGGCTACAAGACTCAGGCCACTCTCTCCCGGCATCATACGATCAAGAACAAGGAGGTCAAAAGTCATACCCTTTAGGCGTTCACGCGCATCACCAGCATCGCAGGCAACAGAGACCCAGAAGCCATTTTTATTTAGAAACTGACGCAACAATTCACGCAAACGATTATCATCATCAATAACCAAAATATGAGGCAGATCACCATCCATAACTCAACAATACCCAAATACCCTAGATTTATTCTTGTCAATCTTAGAGGTTATTAATGACTCGTCCACGATCTTTTTCATTAATAATGCCCCGCAGTACATTCTTGAATGCACTCTCAACATTTTCTCCTGCCAGCTCAAAGGCAGCACGAATTCGCTTGGCCTGAAGTCTGGTCAGCAAAATTTCAATCTCGCTCCCCTTTTTCAATAAGTATAGTAAACGTCGACGGCCATCTTTATGGTCAAGACGTTTTTCTATAAAACCCTCTTCAACCAGTTGGCGAAGCACTCGTGCCAAGCTTTGTTTTGTGATCTGCAAAATATCGAGAAGTTTACTAACAGTCATACCAGGATTTCGACCAACAAAATATATAACCCTATGGTGAGCACGACCAAAACCATACCTGGAGAGTATTTCGTCAGGCTCAGCTGTGAAATCCCTGTAGGCCAGAAATAACAACTCAATGGACTGGCGTAGATTCTCAAGTTCATTTTCATTCAAAGAGAGAGCATCACTTGGATTACATTTAGCGATCACAGATTTGTACGCCTTTTCCAGATATAAGTCAGTCTTATTGACATATATGTCCTATTGTTGAAGAATAGCGCAACTTTTTTTTGCTTTTTAGTTCCCTTAAGAAAGATAATTTCATGACAGCACCCTCTTTTGATGACCGCGATGGTCTGATTTGGCTAAATGGCGATTTAGTTGATTGGCGCGATGCTAAAATCCATATACTTAGCCATGCACTCCACTATGCCTCATCAGTGTTTGAGGGTGTTCGCACCTATGGTGGTAATATTTTTAAACTGACAGAGCATTCTCAACGTTTACTTGACTCAGCTAAATTATTAGGTTTCAAAATACCATATTCATTAGATGAAATAAACGAAGCTTGTATCAAGACTTGTAAAGCTAATAAAATTATAGATGGATACATACGCCCACTCGCATGGCGTGGAAGTGAAATGATGGCTATCAGCGCACAGGCTACTACCATCCACCTTTCAGTTGCGACTTGGAAATGGCCTTCATATTTTACCCCAGAATCACGAATGAAGGGCATACGTCTAAAAACTGGGCCATGGAAACGCCCTTCGGCTGAAACGGAACCAGTTCATGCCAAAGCGGCCGGTTTATACATGATTTGCACTTTATCAAAACATGCGGTTGAAGCGGATGGTTATGATGATGCCCTTATGCTCGACTGGCGAGGTCAAGTTGCAGAAACGACAGGCGCCAACATTTTTCTGTTCATGGGCGATGGTAAATTACACACCCCAACTCCAGATTGTTTTCTTAACGGTATTACACGGCAAACTGTTATCGAACTGGCCAAGGCCCGAGACATAGAGGTTCTTGAGCGCGCCATCATGCCTGAGGAATTAGCTGATGCAAAAGAAGTATTCATTACTGGTACCGCTGCAGAAGTAACGCCTGTAGGTGAAATCGACGAACATAAATACATACCTGGCGAAGTTTGCAAAACACTAATGGAAGACTATGATCAAATTGTAGGTAAAGCTTAAGCAACCGGGAATTGCATTATAACAAGTTTTACTTGTCTTTTTTTAAGTTGTTTAGCCATCGGCTATGGGCTTGTTTATCTTTATCTTTTGCCTCAACCCATTGTGAATTTTCTGCAGTACTTTCTAATTTCCAAAAAGGCGCTTCGGTTTTGAGATAGTCAATCATAAAGCGACACGCTTCAAATGCTGCATCCCGGTGAGCTGATGAAACAGCGACAAGGACAATTTGATCACCTGGTTTCAAAAGACCGTAGCGGTGTATAATTAGAGTTTTTTCCAGAAGCCATCTGCGGTGAGCCTCAGCCTCAATCTTAGACAGGCACTTTTCTGTCATTCCCGGATAATGTTCTAGACTCAAATTATTTATTTGTTTGTTGCCAACCATGTCACGAACTAATCCTCTAAAGGCACAAACACCACCGACACTGTGATTACCTTTACTCAAGGCAGAAACTTCAAAACCATAATCAAAATCTTTTTGTTGTACTTTTATCAACTGCTATCCTCCTGTCACCGGGGGAAAAAAGGCAACTTCATCATTTTCACTAATAGCACAGTCTAATTTTACGTGTTCTCTGTTGACCGCAGCCTTAATAACAGAGAGGTCTGCAAAAGCATCCGAATAGCCACCCCCTTTAGACTGTAGAAACTTCGCAAGTTGCTCAATGTTCGTAACATGCTGAGGAAGAGAAAAATCTTCATTACTTATACCAACTTTTTCGCGAACCCAGGAAAAGTAAAAAATTTTCACATAGCCTCCTAGAAATATTTCTATGTATACATTTCTCTGTAGGGTAAAAAGTCAACAAGGTCACCACATTCAATTTGTTTTACCCCTTCTTTTATTTCGACGAGACCTTGTGAACCAACCATTGATGTCAGCACACCTGAACCTTTAGCTGGAAACAAATGAGCACTGAGATTTCCCTTTTCATCAAATTTTAGATGTGTGCGAAGCCATTCCACTCGCTCACCACGCGGTTTAAAACTAAAAGCAGCGACAACACTATATATATTTGGGCTAATATCACCAGTAGCACCAGACAAACGCAACACTAGAATACGAGCAATTCGCATAAAGGTAACCATCGCTGCTACTGGGTTTCCCGGCAAGCCTATGAAAAATTTAGTTGCAACAGTACCAATAGCAATAGGCCGTCCCGGCTTAATTGCCAAACGCCAGAAATCAATAGCACCTAGTGACTCAACAGCTTGCCTAACACGATCTTCATCCCCAATTGAAACACCCCCTGATGTAATAATTAAATCATGACGCTCAGCCGCTCTAGCAAGGGTATCAGATATCAACTTTTGATTATCTGCAATAATTCCTAGATCTGTAACTTGACAACCAAGCTCAGTAAGCAAACCGATAATGGTGTAACGGTTAGAATCATAGATACAACCCTCGGACAGATCAGAGGACGGGTCACAGATTTCATCACCAGTTGAAAATACTGCAACACAAAGTGGTTTATATACTGAAAGCTCGGTAAGCCCGATCGAGGCCGCTAGACCAATTTCCTGTGGTCTAATACGTTTACCCTGTTTTAAAATTATTGCGTCCTTGCAAACATCCTCACCCATGAAACGACGGTTAGATCCTAGTTGGAGACCTTGTGGTAAAATAATCTGATCATCCTCTACACGAACATGCTCTTGCATAAATACTGTATCAGTACCATCAGGCATAGCGGCACCCGTGAAAATTCGGTAAGCACTTCTTTTTTTTGCTACAGTATTTAGAGGATGTCCAGCAACTATACGTCCTGCCAAGGGCAATCGAGTATCCCCTTTAATAGATAAGTCAGCATGGCATACTGCATAGCCATCTACGGCCGAATTATCATGGGGCGGAACATTACATGTAGCAAGCACATCCTCTGCTAAAAATTTAGACAATGCTCCCGCTAGCCCAACTTTCTCGACACCTACTGTAGGCCTAACAAGCTTTTCCAGTTTTTCTAGAGCACTTTCAAGTGACAATAACTTTTTACCAGAAGAAAAGCAGCCACTTTTAGGATCAACCATTTTTCAAACTCTCTTCAGCCCACAATGCTCTATGATAAAGTTAGCAATTACACTCGTTTTATTCAAATCAATCACCGGTATATGAAGCTTCCGAATGGCTTTGTCGCTTGCAACAGCAACAATATTATCATCCTCATTGCATCGCATTGGTTTGCCTATCGACTCCCTATAAATTTCAAGCTTATCATGCTTGTGTTCTTTAAAACCTTCAACAAGCAACAGATCAACTGGGGTCACACGCTCTATCAAATCTTCCATACTAGGCTCTTTATCTCCTCGAAGTTCGTGCATCAAAGCCCAACGAGTAGACGAAGAGATTATCACCTCACTAGCACCAGCTTGCCGATGCCTAAAAGAATCTTTACCTTCATGGTCAAGATCAAAGCTATGATGGCTATGCTTCATAGTTGAAACGGTTAAACCACACCCAATGAGTTCTGGTAGTAACTTCACCATCAAAGTGGTTTTGCCACTACCACTCCAACCAGTAATACCAAAAACTTTCATAGCTTGGTATCCGCAATATGCTGGATACCGGCTTTCATATAGTCATATCCTGTACCCACAGTAAGTATTGCTGCCAACCATAGACCTACAATACCTATCTCAAGTGTCGTTACAGAACCAAAGTCTGGCCCAGCTGAGCCTACTAAAAGAAAACCCAACGCCAACATTTGTAATGTAGTTTTCCATTTGGCTAAAATAGTAACTGGAACCTTTACTTGAACCTCAGCAAGAAATTCCCTCAAACCAGACACTAGAATTTCTCTAAACAAGATCACACTGGCTGGTAAAACTGAGAGACCGGTAATCCCGTCTGTAGCTACCAGCATCATTAATACACCCGCAACCAGTAACTTATCAGCTAAAGGGTCCAGAAAACGCCCCATTGCTGACTGCTGCTCCCATGCACGAGCTAAATAACCATCAAAAAAATCTGTGATACAGGCATAGGTATAAACACAGAAAGATAACCAATTTCCAAGTGGTGAAGGCAAAAACATTAAGCCGACAATTACAGGAATAGCTCCAATTCGAGAAAAAGTTAGGATGTTAGGCAGATTTAACCACATAAAACTTCCACGACAAATTTATCATTACCAAATTAAGCTCAACTATCTGAATGGAACCAATCATAAATTTTTTTTGCCATTGCTCCGCTTACACCCTCAACTGCTTCCAAATCAGACAACCCACTCCCCTCAACTGCAGAAGCGGATCCAAAGTGGTGAAGTAATGCCTTTTTTCGTTTTGGTCCTATTCCTGGAACTCCATCAAGACTGGATTTAGACAACGTCTTTGATCTTTTGTTACGATGGAAGCCAATTGCAAAGCGATGTGCTTCATCACGCAAACGTTGAAGAAAGTACAATACTGGGCTCCGAGCAGACAAAGAAATTGGCTCTCGGCCAGGTAAAAAAATTCTCTCACGCCCAGCATTTCGATCAGGCCCTTTGGAAATGGCTGCAACTACTACATCATCGATCCCCAACTTTTCAAAGACTTTAAGCGTTATGCCCAGATGCCCGGCTCCTCCATCAATCAATACCAAATCCGGCCATTGGCCACGGACACGCTCTGGATCTTCTTTAAGAGCTCTAGAAAAACGCCGGGTCAGGACTTCTGTCATCATGGCATAATCATCACCAGGTATGATATTTGTATTTTTTATATTGAATTTTCGGTAAGAATTTTTCAACAAACCATCGTTTCCAGCCACAATCATTCCACCAATTGGCTTCGTACCAGAAATATGACTATTATCGTATACTTCAATCCTTTGTGGGGCTTTTTCTAAGTCTAGGACCTCAGCCAGGCCTTCAAGTAAACGTTGTTGGGAGGCACTCTCTGAAATCTTTCTGCCTAGGGCCTGCCGAGCGTTATGAAGCGCATGGTTTACCAAATTTGTCTTATTGCCACGCTTGGGGCAAGAAATATCAACTTTACTTCCAGATGAAGCGCTTAAGGCATCTGACATGAGTGACTGGCTGGGCAAACGGTGAGATAGTATTATACTCTTAGGTACCTCCTTGTTTGTATAAAATTGTCCAATGAAAGCTTCCAATACTGAGGGTGCATCCTCATCGTCTGCATGAGAGGGATAATAGGATCTATTTCCAAAATTCCTTCCACCACGAAAGAAAAAAACCTCAATACAGGTTTGCCCACCTGCTTGATGAGCAGCGATGACATCCGCATCGCCAACACTAAATAAATTTATGCCTTGATGGGCTTGTACTCGAGTAAGGGCTTGAATCCGATCCCGATAATCAGCAGCAATCTCAAATTCCATATTGTCACTAGCTTCCTGCATGCGCCTAGCTAAGCCTTGTTGAATACTTTGACTCTTACCTGACAAGAAGGTTTGCGCTTCAGACACCAACTTACCATACTCAGCCTCACCAATACGGCCTACACAAGGAGCCGAGCAGCGCTTGATTTGAAAAAGTAGACAAGGCCGAGTACGATTGTTGAAAACATTATCTGAACATGTACGTAAAAGAAACGCTCTCTGTAAAATGTTTAGTGTCTCATTGACAGCCCAAACAGAGGCAAAAGGGCCAAAATAACTACCCTCAAGATTTTCAGCTCCTCGGTGTTTTAAAACTTGTGGGAATGGATGTCCACTAGTTAGCAAGATTTTTGGAAAAGATTTATCATCACGGAGTAAAATATTATAACGCGGTTTGTAGCGCTTTATTAAATTTGCCTCTAGCAATAGAGCCTCTGCCTCCGTATGAGTATTAACGAATTCCATACTTTGTGTTTCGAATATCATACGTCTTAATCGGATCGGTTGGCGATTCGGGTTAGTATAGCTCGCAACCCTTTTTTTCAAGTTTTTTGCCTTGCCAACATACAAAACATCTCCATTGCGGTTGATCATACGATAAACACCGGGCGTGTTAACTAAGTTGCGCAGGTAAGTTTCAATAATAACCGCTCCGCTAGGTTTGGATACTTTTTCCTTGTCGGTTACTTGTGTGTTGTATGTTGTCGACTTTTTTTTTGCCATAAGAACTATTTGAACGAAACTTTAATCTACGTCAACGAACAGGATCACAAAAATTCTGGCTATATTTCTGATTTTAACAGAACTATCCACTATTACTGTTGATAACTTTGTGGATATCCCTTGTTGTTGGGAAAAGAGTGAGAAATCCCAAGGGAAAAGCTACTTTGCCTAAAAATTAAGCATTGATATAAGCTATTGTTTTTAATCACAAAATTAAGTCATGTTATGAATCGTTCAAAGAGTAATATTGCTAATTTGTTTATAATATTGAAACAGTATGCTTTTAACACCTGTGCACAACTCTACTTGCTGAGAAATAATTAATCTATTTATTGCAATGGCTTGCAAGACTTTCTAGAGGCAATAAAATAATAATTATAGCTTCTTGGTATCGATTTAAAATGAGGCACCTGCCGTTAAATTTCTGGGTTCAATCTCTCAATCTCAACGCCAACACTCTCAGCATCATCAAATATATCAAGCTTCTCAATTCTAACTCTTGCTGAACGGACCCTATCATCAGCTAAACACATGGCAGCAACGTCATCAGCTAAAGTTTCAACAAGGTTGACATGTTCTCGTGATGCAAGAGAACGTATCCCCTTAGTCAAACCTTCATAACAGACTACATTTGAAAGTTCATCATCAATTTGCGGATTCGTCTCACCCTCACGGACTGCGAGATCGATGTTAACGCGTATTCTTTGCGAAGCTACACGCTCGTGTTGATGGATCCCAATGGAGCAATTTAGGACAAGGTTACGTACAAAAACGTGACGAATGGCCACCCGAGCATCAGCAATTCTACGTAACTGGGCACGCCCTACTTGACTTATGGTCATGAGATAATCTCACCTTTTTCAATATTTTTAATTATTCAATTACACCACCGCTTAGTGGCGCTTGTGAATAGCCGAGATGTTGGCCACCATCAAGAACTATCAGTTGTCCAGTCATAGAAGGGGCGTTAATTATAAATCTAATAGCATCGACTATTTCAAGAGGATTTACGCTCCTACCTAACGGAATTGATGACCATTGTTTAATAAATTCTTCTTCCGTTTGTCTGAAATTAGCCAACACAGGCCCTGGACCAATAGCATTTACACGAATGCTTGGAGCCAGAGACAAGGCTAATGTCTGGGTGAGCGTCCACAGCCCAGCCTTACTTACAGTATAGGAAAGGAAATGTGGGGTTAGGTTTTGAACACGTTGATCAACAATATTAATAACATTACCCTCAAACCCCTCGGGCAACTGATCGCACAATGCCTGAATTAATACAAAAGGAGATCGCAAATTAATCTGCATGTGCGCATCCCAAGATTTGCGGCTAGCTGTTTGAGCTGAATCCTCCTCAAATAGTGAAGCGTTATTTATTAAACATGAAATTGGTCCAGCAATTTTAACAGCCGATGGAATTAGAAGTCCTACCTGCTCCTCTTTACTCAAATCTGCATGGATTTTGAAAGCAATCCCGCCATTACCACGTATTAACTTAACGAGACACTCTGCCTCTTCCCTAGAAGCACCATAATGTACTACAACCCGCCAGCCATCAGCCGCCATTCCAAGAGCAATAGCTTTGCCAATACGCTTTGCTGCTCCAGTAATCAATACAGTTTTTTTATGTGTTTCTTTCATTTAGTCACATCTTGATCTCTAATTAACTAAAAGCTACAACTAGAGAAGAAATACCATAAGCCTGTGCTGTTATATAGGCCACATATATAACCAGTAACTGAATTGCTACCAAGCGACTTATTTGCCAACCGCCAATAAAAAAGGGTAGCATCAATAGAGTTACAAGAAGCATGAACCACAAGTCAAAATTAAGAAGCTGTTGTGGAGCCTCGAGCGGTGCTACCATGGCAATCCCGCCAACAACAATTAAAATATTAAATAAGTTAGAACCAACAACATTTCCTAGTGCCAAATCTACATGCCCACGCATAGCAGCTACAACAGAAGCTGCCAGTTCTGGCAGGGATGTTCCGATAGCGAATACTGTCAACCCTATCACCTCATCGGAAACGCCAAATGCTTGCGCCATTTGAACACCCCCATCAACAATCAAATCAGCTCCAAAAATAACCCCAACCAAACCACCCAACAAGGCAAAGCATATTTGCCATAGGGATTTTAGCCCTTCAAAATTTTCAATTTCCCCTGCATGGACCTCGGTACTAACACCACCCTTGCGAAAATCATTGAAATAAGAGTAAATGAGAAAAATTAACATTATCAACAAAAATAGACCACCTTGAACACGATCAACAGGGCCAAGCCAGCAAAACCATATTAATAATGTGCTACAGGCAAGCAGAACCATGGTATTTCTAAAAAGCAAAAAAGGTTTGACATGAATTGGATTCAGAAAAGCAGCAACCCCAACAATTAGAAGCATATTCGCCAAATTTGAGCCTACAACGTTGCCAAGCGCCATGGCAGACGTCCCAATTAAGGCTGCATCCATGCTAACCAAAAATTCCGGCAAAGAAGTTCCAAATGAGATTATAGTAACGCCAATTACTAAAGGCGAAACATTTAGCCTTTGAGCAAGACCAACTGCACCACGGACTAAAATGTCAGCACTAACCGTGAGAAAAATAAAACCAAAGAAAACATATAAGTACATCATTAAATCATGGGCCCACAAGCGGTTGTAACTCCGTCAGAATATCCTCATAAAGGTCTTTCTTAAAAGGGACCACCAAATTAACTAACTCTTCAAAACTGACCCATTTCCACTCACTAAATTCCGGTATTTTATGGGATCTTATATTGATGTCACTATCTTCGCCCAAAAACTGCAATGCAAACCACATCTGCCGTTGACCACGATATTTGCCGCCCCATAATTTGCCTACTAACTCATTAGGCAGGTCGTAAGTCCTCCAATGATTACTTTTGGCGATAATTCTAACTTTATCTACTCCCGTTTCCTCATACAATTCGCGCAAAACTGCTTGCAGAGGATCCTCTCCCTCATCAATGCCGCCTTGGGGCATCTGCCAGTAATTACCTGGGTTATCAGCTCGTTTGGCGACAAAAACCCTTCTCATATTATTTACTAGCATAGCCCCAACACAAGGACGATAGGGCAGGTCAACCTTATGAATATCTATCATTTTTTTACTTGTTTGTTAGCAAGCGCAGACAAAGGAGCAAGCACGAATTTTTTTTCAGAAAGGCCAGCTATCCAAGCACCAATGCGTTCAATTGAAGTCGGGTAAGCCTCGGCTATGGCGACTACAGCAGTTTTATTTACCAGAATCGTCTCCAACTCCGCCAATTGGTTATCTACTTCAGTCTTTGTTGGGATTGAATCAATAACAAGATCAGTAACTGCCCAAGGCAAGCCTATTTCAGTTGCGATTTTGGGCGCAAGCGTTTCTGAATTAACAACCCCTTCGAGTAACATAAGTCCCCGCTCTTTGAGCGCCTCAAGAAATAATCTCAAATGTTTTTCAGATGTATTAAATTTTGAACCCATTATTGTCATCACCCCAACGTATCCAGTCGTAAGCCCTAAAATACTTTTTAGACGGTTGCGATTTTCTTCCGGCGCATTAGCGGTCATAAGACTTAGTGGACCGGGATCGTCATAGGGAAAAGTTCCAGGTTCTAGTGGTACCATTAGCATAACTTCATGACCAGCAGCACGTGCTTTTTTCATCCAATCTGATAGATTGGGTGCATAAGGGTCAAAGGCAAGTGTAACGCTTCCCGGCAATAAATTTATTGCAGCGTTAGTAGCGGATATACTTTGTCCAAGCCCCATTACAACAATAGAGACACGTGGATTGGGACTCTGATTTACGAAAGGCTTCGCATAAACTATCCACGCCTCACGCCCATCTTCAGCTATTACTGGCAACAAGCCATGCGGGCTTTCTTCACTTAAATCTGGATAATTTGACTCTCCCAAGGGGCTATCAGTAATATTAGGGGGAGGAATAGAGGCAAAGGCTGTAGGTTCAATAACAGGTGCCAACGTCTGGGTAGGTAAGGAATTAGTGCCAACCGCATCTGGCCTTGCAATCAAAGCATTCAACCCCCCCGGCTGTCTTATTTTTGGAGCAATTTCTACTGCTACTTTGGGTATCCCAGTATTTTCTTCATTGGATCTATCACCAACGTCGTCTGAAATAAAATACCAAATTAATGCGCCAACTATAATAAGAGCAAGTATAGCTCCACCGTAAATAAGGATTAAATTTTTCTTTGAGTTTGACTCTTCATCTTCATCTTCATCTTCATCTTCATCTTCATCTTCATCTTCATCTTCATCTTCATCGTCGCTAAAGCTTGGATCGTTGGTATTCTTGCTCTCTCGGTCACTCTCCAAATTTCCATCTAAACCTGTCGGCTCAACTTGTCCCCCTTCAACATCCGACTTCTCTTCAGCTTGCTTTTCTGATGAGGATTTATTTGAAACAGCAGAATCACTAGAATCTGTATCTGTAGTCTCAACAGACACGCTATCTGCGCGAGTTTCTTCGTTCAAAAATTCTTTTTCTTCACCTGGGCCCACACGAAGGCCTCCTTCCATCTCAGGGGTATCGACATCTACATTGTCAACATCATCGTAGTGATCATCTATATTTTTTTCTAGTCTTTGATGCACTTGAAGGTAGTTACTTTTACCACCTTATTTTCAAAAACCATCACTATTCCAAAACAATCTTACCAGAAAATAAATCTATCCCACGTATCAAATCTAGGGCCCGATCTAATTGATAGTCCCTTTCTTTATTGTCTGTAGACTTTTCCTCCTTCGTTGTATTAACAATACCCTGAGATGGGTTATCGGTACTATTTTCAAGTGCCCCTCTCAAATCCGCCTCACGTGTCCTTGGTCTACTGGCCACTACTTCAACGTTTGCTAACTCAACGACGATGTCTGGTTCTATACCAACCGCTTGAATAGAGCGGCCCGAGGGTGTGAAGTAACGCGCTGTCGTCAAACGCATTGCTCCTTGGGAAGAAAGGGGGACAATAGTCTGCACAGACCCTTTACCAAATGATTTTGTACCTAATAAAATAGCTCTTTTATGATCTTGGAGTGCCCCGGCGACAATTTCAGAAGCAGATGCTGAACCTCCATTTATCAAAACTACAAGAGGTAGTCCATCCGTTAAATCACCCTTGCGAGCATTAAAACGCGATGTGTCCTTTGCCAGCCTTGAACGGGTTGAAACAATTTCTCCTTGTTCAAGAAACATGTCAGAAATCTTAACTGCTTGGTCCAAAAGGCCACCTGGATTATTGCGAAGATCAATAATTACCCCCTTTAACTTACCTCCCACTTCTTCCTTAAACTTTTCAATTGCCTTACGGACTTCATCACTAGCTTGAGAACTAAACGAGGTAATGCGCAGATAGCCAACAAAACCATCCATGTGGGACCGCACAGATCGAATTTTTACAATCGCCCGGGTAATTGTGACATCAAAATCGTCAACCCCTTTACGTCGGACCCTTAATTTAATTCTTGTACCAACCTTGCCTCGCATTTTTTCAACAGCTTGCGCTAGTGATAATCCATGTACACGTTCTCCATCCAATTGAGTTATCAAGTCACCCGCCTTAATTCCAGAACGGTGAGCAGGTGTTTCATCGATAGGAGAAACCACCTTAACCAAACCATTTTCCATAGTTACTTCAATACCAATACCCCCAAACTTTCCACGAGTTTGAACCTGCATAGCTTTGTACCTTTTAGCGTTCATGAAACTTGAGTGAGGGTCTAGGGAGGATAACATTCCAGCAATTGCAGCTTCGATAAGTTGTTCGTCAGTCAGTTTTTCCACATAATCAGTACGCACTTTTTCAAAGACATCCCCAAACAAATTAAGCAACCTGTACGTTTCTTCATTATTAACAGGTTTTCCCTGTGCATAAGCGCCCATTGACAACATCAGTAAAAAAACTGAGATAGCAAAAGACACAAAGGCAGAAAAGTGAGGCAATCTGTTTATCATCCGTTTACCTTTATTTTGTTTACGGCCAGCCACGGCAATGGGTTAATAGGTTGCCCCTTACGTCGCAATTCAACATACAAAACCGGTGGGCCATTATCAGGGTTTCCCATTATACCAGCAGGTTCACCGGATAACACCTGTTGCCCAATTGTGCTATCAATGCGTTCCAAACCAGCCAAAAGACTAAGATATCCCCCGTCGTGTTCAATAATCAATAGTTGCCCATATCCCTTAAAAGCACCTGCAAATACAACGGTTCCATCTTGCGGAACAACAACCTGCGCACCTATTCCAGTCTCAATTGAAATTCCCTTTCGGGTCAATCCAGTTTTCATTGCCTGACCATAACGTCCTATCAAGCGCCCAACAGCGGGATAAGGTAATTTTCTTTCAAATTTAAAAGTGCTCTCTAGGGAAGCTTCTCTAGCTTCTTCATTATTTTTCTTTTGTCTTTTCAACCGATCAAGCTCTATTCTTGAGATGAGATCACGAAGATTCGTTGCCTTCTCAATCAGATTACGCATTCTTTCTTTTAGTTTCCGGGCCTCACTATCAGTCTTTCTTTTCAGTTTCCTTTTATCAGCCAAAAGACGCTCCAAATTTTGGCGCTCCTCTCTTAGTTCCAACCGGACAGATGAGAGATTTCTGCGTTTTTCAACACTCTGGTTTCGAATTTCCACCAACTCTAAAATGCTTTTCTTCAGAATTATTGCATTTTTCTCAATTGCTGGAGCAGCAGCACGCAGTAAAATAGCAACACGTACTGTCTCAGAGGGACTAATTGGTGCCACAATCATCGCTTCTGGTGGATGGCGTGCCATTCTTTGCAGAGCCATCAACACATAACTATGTTGTTTACGCTTTAGAGCGAGTAGCTTGAGTTTATCTCTCTCCTTGTTGCGTAGTTGCTGAATAGACTCGTTAAGATTAAAGGCGATAGTTTCCTGCTCTTGAATAGTTGCTACTAAATTAACGCTTTTTATCTTCAAATTCTTCAGTTCTTTTCCAAGGTCTGAGGAGATTTTGCTCAGGTCTTCGTGTTGTTTTTCACCAGCGCTAATTGCACTCTCAATTTTTTTCAACTGACTGTCAGTAGTTTCTGACGCCGCCAATGACATTACTGGAAATGTGGCAGACCATAAGATGAGCCAAATGATCGATAAAATAAGTATATTCAAGAAGTTTCCTTAATTAGGCTACTGCCCGTCATCTCTTGAGGCGGCTCCAATTTGAGCAGCCTAAGCAATGTTGGTGCAATATCAGCTAAATTTCCTTCCTCTAAGCCTCTAACCCAATCTGGTCCATTTACCATTATCAAAGGAACAGGATTGGTAGTATGTGCAGTATGCGGTTGTGCAGGGTTCTCCGTATCGTCCCACATTTGCTCACAGTTTCCATGATCCGCTGTCACAAGAAGAACACCACCAGCCCTTATCACAGCTGTTTCCAGATGGCCAAGACACTTATCAATCGCTGTAGCAGCCCTCTTAGCCGCTTCTAAAACACCGGTGTGACCAACCATGTCGCCGTTTGCAAAATTTACTATTATGAGATCAAAAAAACCTTCTTTAATAGCCTCTAGTAATTTGCTAGTGACTTCAAAAGCAGACATTTCTGGTTTTAGATCATAGGTTGCAACCTTCGGTGAAGGCACAAGAATACGTTCTTCTCCCTCAAACTCACGTTCTCTGCCACCATTAAAGAAAAAGGTCACGTGGGCATATTTTTCTGTCTCAGCAATTCTCAATTGCTTCAATCCAGCCTTGGCAACGACTTCTCCAAGAATATTTTTAAGCTCGATACTGGGAAAAAGCACAGTCAAATACCGATCAAGTGTGCTTGAGTAGTGCACCATACCTGTACGAGCTGCGAATTTAATTATTCGATTACGCTTAAAATGATTTGAGTCTGGGTCAACAAGGGCTTCCAATATTTCGCGTGATCTATCAGTTCTGAAGTTAGCCATGAAAAGTCCATCACCATCAATCATACCACTATAATCACCTATGGCGGTGGGCAAGACGAATTCATCGACTATTTTGTCATCATAACTTTCACTAATAGCGCTGAGGGGATCTGGTGCTCTCTCACCTGAACCATTGACTAGCACATCATAAGCAAGTGAAACACGTTCCCAGCGATTATCCCTATCCATGGCATAATAACGGCCCATGACTGAACCCACTCGCCATCCATCAATACAAGACAAACTTGAGAGAAAATCCTGCATGATACCTAAAGCACTTTTTGGAGGTGTATCTCTACCATCTAAAAAAGCGTGAAGAATAACAGGTATACCCGAACTGGCTATGGCCTTTACCAGCCCAACCAAATGATTTGTATGAGAATGAACTCCACCATGAGATAACAGGCCCATTATATGGCATGTGCCACCGCTAGACTGTAATTTACTAATAAACTCGATTAGTGCTGGCTTCTTGTAAAGTGAGCCATCTTTCAACGCCGAATCTATGCGGGGTAAGTCCTGCATAACTACACGGCCGGCACCCAAATTAGTGTGACCAACCTCAGAATTACCCATTTGACCCTCGGGAAGGCCAACATTATGAGAGGAAGCCTGCAAACGTGAACGTGGCAGGGTTTGGCAATAGCGGTCCCAGTTTGGAGTGGCTGCCAAGGCAATGGAATTATGGTCACTTTCGGTTCGCTCACCCCAACCATCAAGGATACAGAGAACAACAGGTCTGTGAATTTTGCTAGAATCTTTCATTTAACAAATATAACAATTTTAAGCGATTAAGTCGTCGGTGTATTTGAATAAACATATGAAATCTGGAATTATTATGACCTAAATTGAGTAGCCATTTCCCCATAAGTATAAAAAAACTCATACTTCTCATATAATACCATTTTTTATTAATCAAAAGATGAGACTGTCTCATGGATTTACTCTAAAATAGTTTTTCACTCCCATATAAATAGTGAGATCAAGAAATTTATTATTCATATATACTCTTAATTCATAAAATTAGTTGATATTTTATAAAAGATAATTGAATTTATCGCATTCTTTCTCTTATTTCCGATGATAAGGATGTCCTGAAAGTATGCATTGTGCACGGTACAGTTGTTCAGCTAGAAGTCCTCTAACCAACATATGCGGCCAGGTTTGCGCCCCAAAAGAAATAGCATAATGAGCCTGTCTACGAATTGACTCATCTAGTCCGTCTGCCCCGCCAATAACAAACGCAACGTCACGTATTCCCTGATCTCTCCAATTACTTATCTTACCTGCAAAGCTTATGCTGGAAAGAGACTTTTCTCTCTCATCCAAGGCTACAATAATTGCTCCATCATTAACACAACCCTGCAATAAGGAGGCTTCTTTTTGTCTCAATTGATTTCCTCGTAAAGCACGCTTTTCTTCAACCTCTGTCAAATGAAGAGAAAAAGGTTCCTGCAAACGTGCCTTGTAGAGTTGGAATAGGGACCTTTCAGGTCCAGCTTTTGCTCGTCCAACTGCAACAATTTGGAAACGCATATTGCCTCTCTAGTTTCTCTTAAATTGAAAAAGGGAACGGTTAAAATAAGTTTTTCGTTATGCTCCCGACTTGCTGAGAGCGGAAACTCCCCACATCTTCTCAATATCGTAAAATTCTCGAACTTCTGGTTGAAACAGATGAATTATGACATCTCCTGCGTCAATCAAAACCCAGTTGCATTGGGGTTGACCCTCAACGGATACATTCCTAATACCAAACTCTTTTATTTTTAATCGAAGATGATCAGCTATTGCTCCCACATGTCGGTGAGAGTTTCCACTAGCTATGATTACGTAATCTGTAAGAGATGACTTGCCGTTAAGGTCGATGACTATTGTTCCTTGTGCCTTGTCTTCATCTAATGAGTTCTTCACTATCTTTATTAGTTTTGCAGGAACAAGTTGCGTCTTTTTCATACGGGCTATGGTTAACTCCTTTGTTATAAAGTTTGGGTTACGTGCATAACTCTAAAAATTTAGTTTCTACAATGCCTGCTCATCATTAGACCGGATCTTCGTTGCAGACTGATTGTTCAAACGAGTCCGCACATATGCCCAAGCAGGCGGTCTCATCTTAACTAAAGAGCCAATACGATGACGAGCAACTCTAGCACTATTAAAGCATCGGGCAGCCCTTCCAGTCAAAACTCTTGCAGAATAAGCTGGACGTGCAAATATCGCAATTGGGACCATTTTAAAAAGCATCCGCCAACGCTTCCACTGCGGCAACTGAACCAATAGGTCAGCACCCATGATCCAAACAAAAGAAATCTCTGGAAATTTTGCCATGATGGACTGAACTGTATCCACAGTATGACAAGTACGAAGCCTATTTTCTATATCACTCACCACTATATTTGGGTTGGAGGCAGCAACTTTCTTTGCCACATTCATTCTATAATTAAGTGAGGCCATGCCTACTTTTGACTTTAACGGATTCCCTGGGCTAACTAGCCACCATAGCTGATCAAGTTTAAGTTTCTTTAGGGCCAATGAAGAAATATGTAAGTGCCCGTCGTGAGCTGGATTAAATGAACCTCCTAAAAGGCCAATACGCCGAGCCTCAGTCATGGGCGACATTGCCCATTACCACGCACTATATATTTGAAGCTGGTCAGTTGTTCAATGCCAACCGGACCACGAGCATGCAATTTTCCAGTAGAGATACCTATTTCCCCACCCATTCCAAATTCACCCCCATCCGCAAATTGTGTTGAGGCATTAACCATGACTATAGCGCTATCTACTTCTCTCAAAAAAATTTCAGCTGTTTCAACATTCTGAGTAATAATCGAATCGGTGTGCTGGGAACCATGTTTGGCGATGTGCTCAATAGCAGCGTATACATTATCAACCACCCCAATTGTTATCACAGAATCCAAATACTCCGTATCCCAATCATCCTTAGTTGCGGAGATGACTCTTTTGTCCATAGACCTAGCTTCTTCATCCCCCCTTACCTCACATCCTGCATTTACTAGATCATCAACAACGGAACACAGAATGCTATCAGCAATTCCGCGTTGAATTAGCAAAGTCTCAGCAGCACCACAAATGCCAGTTCGACGCATCTTAGCATTTAGAATAATTTCTCTAGCCATTAGCTCATCAGCCGCTGAGTCTACGTATATATGGCAGATGCCCTCAAGGTGCTTGAACATTGGAATTCGGCTTTCTGACGAGATACGCTCAATTAACGCCTTACCACCACGGGGTACAATGACATCTACAAAATCAGTCAAACGTAATAATTCTCCTACAGCATCTCGGCTGGAGGTCGGCACAAGCTGTATTGACGCCTCGGGCAAACCTGCAATCTTTAAGCCTTCTTTTAAAGATACTATAATAGCGCTTGCGGAATGAAAACTCTCAGAACCACCTCGCAGTATTACTGCATTACCCGACTTTAAACATAAGGCACCTGCATCAGCTGTAACATTAGGACGTGACTCATAAATGACACCAATAACACCTAGTGGTGTACTAATACGCTCAATCAAAAGACCATTAGGGCGCTCCCACCTGCTTAAGGTGCAACCAACTGGTTCAGCTAGCATAGCAATAGCCTCTAGTCCCTTAGCCATCGACTCAATACTATCGTGATCTAGCTGCAAACGATCTAAGAAAGACCCTTTGAGGCCTTTTTTTATTCCCGCATTCATATCCTTTGCGTTTGCATCAATTATTTTGTCACTTCGTGACCGAAGGGACCTGGCAGCTTCTATTAAAGCCGTATTTTTAGCTTCGCTGTTGGCAGTTGAAAGTATTGCAGCTGCGGATTTACTTGCTTTTCCCATAGTCCTCATTAGGGTGGGAATATCATTATTAACATTTGTGTTCATAATAAAACCAAATTGTCTCTATGAATTAATTCATCAGATCCACGGTAACCCAATAAATTCTCTATTTCACTACTTTTGTGACCCATCAGCAGACGGGCATCAGCAGCAGAATAGGCTACAAGACCGCGGCCTATTTCATCCGCGTCATTATTTACTAAAATAACAACATCACCTTTCTGGAATTCACCCTCAATGACAACGACCCCTGCAGGAAGTAAACTTTTCCCACTTTGCAAAGCTCGTAGTGCACCATCATCAATACTCAGCTTACCCACTGGATTAAGAATTCCGGCTATCCAATGTTTACGTGAACTTCGGGGGTTTCCTTTGGGAATAAACCATGTGCATTTTCCGCCTTCCTCAACAGATTTAATAGGGTTCAACTTATGCCCATTGGTGATAACCATACCACAGCCTGCATCAATGGCAATTTTTGCCGCAATCAATTTTGTCACCATTCCACCAGTACCAACATTTGATTGCGCCTGACCAGCCATAGCCTCAATCTCAGGAGTAATCTCAAGCACTTTTGGGATTATTGTTGCACTATTATTTATTTTGGGATCAGCCGTAAAAAGACCATCTACGTCAGAGAGCAAAATTAACGTATCCGCACCAACCATTGCAGCGACACGGGCACCAAGCCTATCATTATCTCCAAGACGAATTTCATCTGTGGCAACAGTATCATTCTCATTAATTAAAGGAACTACGCCAAGCCTCAATAAAACCTCAAGCGTATTTCGAGCATTGAGATAACGCCTTCTATTTTCACTATCGTCGAGAGTCAACAGAACCTGAGCCACAGTTAAATCGTGACGTGCTAATTCTTCCTGATAAGCGTGGGCCAAACGTAACATACCAGTTGCTGCAGCTGCTTGCTTTTCTTCAAGTTTGAGGGTTCCATCCAAAAATTGTAAATATTGCCTACCAACAGCAATTGCCCCTGAGGAAACAATGAGCACCTCCTGGCCGCGTGCCTGCAGTTGAGCCACATCATCAGCCAGAGCAGCAAGCCATTCATACTGAATAACACCTTGTTCATCATCTACAAGCAAGCTAGAACCAACTTTAATGACAATACGTCTACTGTGATTAAGCTTTATTGATTGATGGTTCATTTTCATGGCTCAAAGACCATTCGTTCATCAGTTTCATTATCTGCACTATCATTGGAAATAACTACATTTATATAACGTAAAAGTTTCTCCACCCCTGAACTGGTAAAACCGGAAATTTTAAAAGCTTTTCCATTGGAAATATGACTTAGGATATCTAGCTTTTTGGTGATCTCTCCCTCTGTCAATGCGTCACACTTATTAAGAGTGACAATCTCTGTCTTTTCTGCAAGGCTACTACTGTAAGCTGTCAGTTCATGACGTACAGTCCTATATGACTTTTCCACATCTTCTGAAGTCCCATCAACAAGATGCAGTAATAATCTACACCTCTCTACATGTCCTAAAAAACGAGTACCAAGCCCAGCCCCTCCGTGGGCTCCCTCAATAAGCCCTGGAATGTCCGCTAGGACAAATTCTTTTTGATCAACTCCGACAACCCCTAAATTTGGATGCAATGTGGTGAAGGGGTAATCAGCAATTTTAGGCTTTGCCTGCGAAACAGCGGATAAAAAAGTAGATTTACCTGCGTTAGGCAGACCAACCAACCCAACATCAGCGATCAGCTTGAGACGTAGCCATACCCACATCTCCTCCCCAGGCCACCCAGCATCAAAACGGCGCGGTGCTTGATTAGTTGAAGTTTTATAATGAGCATTCCCAAAGCCACCGTCCCCACCACGAGCAAGCAGCATCTTTTGTCCTGCTTTGGTAAAGTCAGCAATGAGATTTTCATTTCGCTCATCAAAGATTTGTGTTCCAGCTGGCACCTTAATGGTTAAGGTAGCTCCTTTTGGGCCATCACGCTGTGACCCCATCCCGTGAATTCCACGTTTAGCTTTAAAATGCTGTTGGTAGCGAAAATCTATCAGAGTGTTTAATCCATCAACACATTCGACGCACACATCACCACCTCGCCCACCATTGCCACCATTGGGTCCTCCAAAAGGGATATTTTTCTCACGACGAAATGCTACACAGCCATCTCCACCACAACCGCTTTTAATGAATATTTTTGCTTCGTCCAGAAACTTCATAATCCAATGACTTTAATTCTCATAATAAAAAAAGGGAATGGCTTCCCATTCCCTTTTCTAAATCGTGAATGGTCCCACCTTTGTTAATCTACAGATTTCTCAACACCAACAAACACGCGTCCCTCTGACTTGTGTTGAAACTTCACACGTCCTTCAACAAGAGAATAAAGGGTATGATCCTTTCCCATACCTACATTGTTGCCGGGATGCCACTTGGTACCTCGTTGACGAATAATTATATTTCCCGGAATGACTTGCTCCCCTCCGAATTTCTTTACGCCAAGACGTCGACCTGCAGTATCGCGACCATTGCGTGAACTACCACCTGCTTTTTTGTGTGCCATCTTACTCTACTCCTTGGTTTTCTTTTTAGAAGGAGACTTAACTTTAGATTTTGCCTCAGACTTGGTTGCAACTTTCTTTGCTGGCTTTGCTGCTGCTTTCTTTGCTGGCTTGGTTACTGCTTTCTTTGCTGGTTTAGTTCCTGATTTCTTTGCTGACTTAGTTGCTGCTTTTTTTGTAGACGCAGGAAGTTCTGTCTTTGCTGTTTTCTTAGCAGATGCTACTTTTTTAGTGTCACCGGTTGGCTTTTTTCCTGTTGCACTAATCCCGGTAATACGCAAAACCGTCTGATTTTGTCGATGTCCAGCTTTACGTCGGTAATTATGGCGTCGTTTTTTCTTAAAGATAACAATTTTGTCAGCGCGACTTTGTTCAACAACTTCTGCGAAGACTGAAGCCTTGAGAAGGTCCGCTTCAGCGGTTTTTGCAACCTTGCCAGCTTCTCCAAGCATGAGAACATTGTCCAACTCAACAATTGAACCTGCTTGAGCAATTAGCTTCTCAACTACAATGACATCGTTTTCAGTAACTTTATACTGTTTTCCACCAGTTTTTATGACTGCAAACATGGTTCTGCCTTTTTTATTTATTACAGTATCATAAAGTGCCGCCTCATACGAGAAATCTCTCGAGAACTCCTAATTACGACATCACACTCAAAAAACAATAACTTTGAGCTTGGATAAGTAAAGATCGGGCAATATACGCCTTAAAGACCGCGTGTCAACGCTTTCGTGGCTATATATCTGGCACTTGGCACTCTACAACAACTAAATCAAAAAGTTCATATTTGTAAAATTAATGACTAAATTTGATTAAACTCAAATTTCATAAATTTTTTGATGCAATCTACTGAATCTAGATTTATTACAACAATTTTGAATTATTAGTGTGCCACCAAGTAAATTACTCATTTTCTAAAGGAAGTAATTTTTTGTGAACCCAGAAGGTATCACCATCCCGTGGGTCGGGGTGATATTTAAGTGTATGATCGTTTACGACTATGTACGGTTTGTAATCCCACGACAAAAGCATTTCCCATATTTCCTCTAAATTATCACCAGTTCGTCTGAGTTGGCTTGCAACCAATTCAATTAACAAAGTCGGACAATGACGGCGAATTGTTTTGCATCCTCCTTTTAAAATTTGCGCTTCCCAACCCTCTACATCGATCTTTATGAAGTCTAGTTCCTTTAAACCAAATTCAACAACAAACTTATCGATGGTTGTCACGGAAACTTCTTCTACTTTTGTAAATTTAGAATTTTCTCTTATTCCTATGTAAGCCAATCCAAAACGAAAGACCCCATTATCTTTTATAGGAGTAACCAGACTCAGAATACCTGGTGCTGCACCAAGCCCGTTATCAACCACAACAACGTTCTTGATCCGGTTGAAAAACATAGAAAGTTTGAGAATAGAACGTGGATAACTTCCCGGCTCAAAACTGTAGACGATCCCCTTGGGCGCAAGGCGGGCAAATAGTTTTGCATATTGTCCTGAATGCCCTCCTATATCTAAAATTGTTGACTCACTGCTAATAAATTTACGAAGTAGGAAGTTCATCCAAACGTGATGTTGTTTGGTTATACCTTTTACTAAATGAGCTAAATAAGTAAGTTTTGCTCGTAAAGTTAAACTCAAGAATTTGAATTGTCTTGTCATCGTTAAGCTCTTGGCTAATACAGTTTATATTAACCTTTAAGCCAACATTAATTAATAACCAAATCAAATTCGAAAAAACTCTTTTTCCAAAAAAGCCACATAATACAGTTAAAGTTAGACTTTTCATTGAGTGCAGATAGAAAAAGTATTTAAAAACCAACTTTACAACATTGCCTCGGAACTTCATCTTGCTTGTCGGTTTTTTGAAGAAAAGGTTTTAATTAAGTTGTTTTCCATATAGCTTTTTCCGAAGTTATTGTTATACCTTTTATCTATTTAGTACAAAAATTTTGTTTATGACACAAAAGAGATTTGTAACAATAAATTGTAGCTTTGACCCTTTTTTCAATAAACATTTGTTCTCAGTACTATGTTCTAATATTTAAAAACCCTGGAGCCGTTGTTCAGCTATGAGAGAATTCTTTGGCCGCCTGCGAAACATGCCAGGCCTTGCCTTTGAAATAGGCATTGCCTCCTTATTTGCTAATGTACTCGCTCTAGCAGCCCCGCTTTTCGTTATACAAGTTTTAAACCGCTATGTTGCCCACGGTATTGATGCCACTCTTGCAACCTTAACCTCGGGGGTTCTCATAGCAATCATCCTCGAATATGCCTTCAGAAAAATTCGAATATGCTTGGGTCAAACAGTAAGTGCCAAACCTGATACTAAAAACGCAATAACTGGGTTTAATGTTTTACTCAAGGTTAAGGCAAGTGCACTAAAACAAATTCCACAAGGACAACGTCAACAAATAATTAGCGCCACGTCCTCCATAGAAAGGGCCTACGGATCAGCTAATATGGGCACAATCTATGACATACCCTTCGCTTTATTATTTGTTGGGGTTCTGTATTTACTCAGCCCAACCTTATCAGGAATTGTTATTTGTTTTGCTATTTTAGTTTTTATTTTGGGTTCAGTTAGTGCATTACAATTGCAAAAAGATACTAGAGCTTTAATTCAAGCAACAGGGACTTGTAATTCTTTGATTCAAAGTGCTACTGCAGAAATAGATACGGTGAGGGCTTTTAATGCCTCAACATTTCTTAGCAGTCTATGGTCTTCTCAATCGGAAAAAGTTCAATGTTTACGCCGTAACATGGAGGGGCGTCAGAACGGCACACAAACCATCATTCATACGACTACGGCCCTTATGAGCGTTCTTGTTGTTGCAGCCGGGGCCACACTAGTTGTTGCAGGAGAATTAGACGTAGGTGCCATGATTGGTGCTAATATTCTAGCCGCTAGAGCTTTACTGCCTATTTCACGATTCTCGCAACTGGGGGCAACCTTTGCAGAGGCAAACGCAAGCATTTCAGTATTGAAGGAATTCGCAAGACTACCTCTTGAGTCTGACAGTCGTTCATACAAACCCCAATATAAAGGAGGGCTTGAATTCAGAGACGTATCTTATGCATTGCCGGGATCGACATCCCCCCTATTTGAATCTCTGTCACTTATAATTAACCCGGGTGGGATATTAGTCATACGTGGTTCCAATGGAACAGGTAAAACAACATTGACAAGAATAATTGTTGGTATTTTAGAACCTGTTCGTGGAAGTATTTTGGCTGACGGTCTTGATCTACGACAGGCATCATCTGATTGGTGGCGCAAACAAATTATCTACTTACCCCAAGAGCCGACCTTGTTAAACACGTCTATTCGCGAAAACCTAATAACCCTTAATTCTGATATGAATTCGCAGGAATTATCGAATGTTATCTCTTCAGCTGGATTGAGCAATTATTTAGATGAGAGCCCTCTTGGTCTTGATACTCAGATCACAGATAACGGCCGCAACCTGTCTCTTGGGATTCGCCGCCGCCTTGCTTTAGCGCGTGCCCTCACAACTGAAGGTATGTTGGTTATCTTTGATGAACCAACTGAAGGTCTAGATAATGATGGCGTATCTTGCATTTTTTCAACGATGAAAGATCTTGCTGCACGTGGTCGCACAATAATTGTTGCAACCCATGACCCCAAGATAGTTAGGGGTGCGCATGTCGTTATTGACTTGAATTTCAAGCCTACACCAAGAGTTACCGACCGGCGACAGTCCATCAAAACACCTTCCACGAAAGGTAAGTTCTTGTGATGAGCAATAACAAAATGACATCAAAGGAAAAATCAGCAGCAAAAACTGGAGCTGGGCCAACCACTCATTGGCTATTGGCATTATGCGTTACAACCTGCCTAGGATTCTTCACTTGGGCGTCTTTTTTTACCCTTGATATAGTATCTTTAGCGAGTGGTGAAGTTATTCCCTCAACACAAATAAAGAGTGTCCAACATCTGGAAGGCGGTATCATCCGAAAAATTTTAGTTAGTGAGGGAGAGCAAGTAAAGAGCAACCAAGAACTTATTGTTCTTGAACCGACGCAAAGTGGAGCTGATGTTGGCGAAATTAGAGTTCGCCTTCTTTCGCTAAAATTTGAAATAATTCGGCTAGAGGCAGAAATCAAAGGGGTTGATATACTCTCATTTGAAGATCATTTAATTGCTGAAAACCCAAAAATGGTTGAGCAGACCCTAGCACGTTTTATTTCACGCAAGAAATCTTTACAAAGTCGCATTAACTCTCAAGCAGAAACCATCGCTCAACGCAGCCAAGAAATAAAAGAGATTAGTTCAAAAATAAAAAACCTAAATCAAAATCTTTTACTCATGAAAGAACAGATAGCCATAAGTGAAGAATTACTCAAAGAAGATCTAACCAATCGTTATAACCACTTGGACCTCCTTAAGGAGGCTGGTGGAATTCAAGGCCGCATAGAGGAATATTCGTCCACATTGAACAGGGCTAGGTCCGCACTCAAAGAGGCACAGGCTAATATGGATGGTATCCTAACCGCCTTTCGTGAAGAATCAGGAAAACAACTTGAAGAAGCTCGTCTCAGCTATAGCGAGCTGAGCCAACGCGAACAAAAATTTGATGATAGTCTTGCTCGTACAATTTTGCGATCTCCAGTTGATGGCGTAGTCAAGACCCTTCACATTACTACTGTCGGGGGTGTACTGCGGGCTGGACAAACTGTCATTGATGTGGTCCCCCTTGATGACCGTCTAATTGTTGAAGCTAAGTTACAAACCCAAGACATTGGATACATAAAAGTTGGTCAACCAGCCTCGGTAAAATTAACATCATCTGATGCCCTCCGTTTTGGAGGAATAAATGGCTCTGTAACTAACGTCAGCCCAGATACACTCATTACAGAACAAGGGAAACCTTATTACAAAGTTCGTATTGAAACTGAGAAAGATCGGTTCCAACGTGGTGAGCTACAATATAGATTGTTTCCAGGCATGCAGGTGATTGCGAGCATTCATACTGGTAATAGAACAGTACTTGAATACCTTATCGATCCTTTTTTAAACACCATGAGCGACGCTTTGGGGGAGAGATAAAACTCAATTTCTGACTATTAAAGCAATTAGGACCCGCCCCAGAAAAGACTGCGCTGTTCGGTTGATGTTTAAAACAAAAGCCTCCACATGACATTACATAACCTAGAGGATCACTTATATGACTGAAATAAATGTCAAGCTCAAGCAACCTTTGAGTGAAAAACTAGGCATTTTTTGGATGTTAGGTGCAATGTTGATGTTCTCAGTAACAAATTCTTTCGCCAAGTTACTGATGTTTAAGTACACGGTCATACAAATAGTCTGGGCAAGATATTTTTTCCAATTTGTTTTGTTGCTAGTCTTCCTTGGTCCAAGCCTAAAAAAGATATTAGTGACAAACAAACTTCAGCTGCAGATTCTTCGCTCTTTTTTATTGCTAGGAACATCAATTCTATTTTTCTTTGGGTTGTCTAAACTAGCGCTTGCAGACATATCCTCAATTATGTTTGTAGCCCCTATTTTAGTCACTATCCTTTCTATGCCTCTATTGGGAGAAAGAGCAGGGCCTCGACGCTGGGCAGGTATAATTGTTGGTTTTATAGGAGCAACAATAATTATTCGGCCTGGGTACGGAATAATTCAGTATACAGCCTTATTTCCACTTGGTGCTGCTTGTCTTTATGCTTTTTATCAGATCTCAACAAGATTTCTTGGGCGAACAGATAATGCGACAACAACACTCTTTTACACAGCCTCTGCCGGGACAACAATCTTGACAATCTTAGTTCCTCTATACTGGTCACCACCAGACACAGAGGGCTGGCTGATGATGGTTCTCCTCGGTCTAACATCAAACCTCGGTCATTTTTCAATGATCAAAGCCTATAAGCTCGCTCCTGCACCAACAGTTGTTCCTTTCACATATGCAAACCTACTTTGGATGACAATGTTTGGCTATATTCTGTTTTCTGATTTACCTGATCTATGGACCATATTTGGGGCTTGCATAGTGGCAGGAAGTGGGATTTACATATTTCATCGTGAAAACAAAACACGCAATCAACACACATTAAAGTAGTCAAAATAAAGAGGCATCCAACAAAATCAATACCTAAGTAATTTTTAAAATTCACGTAATCTTCCTTCAGATGAGCATTTACGAAATGCATCACATTTTTTTAGAATGACTGCGTGTAAAAAACTTTTTTTCCTGCCTGCAAAATTTAAGGCAATAATATTTCTTGATTATTAGATTAAATTACCAAGGGGAACTATTATGAGAACTTGCGATACTTGTCCTGGGGGAAAAGGATGTTCAGCTGTCAATCTGCAACCGATACTCTTGAGCGTTCTAAACCTTCACGCTAGCGGTGTCACGGATAAGTTCAAAATATTATTCTCCCTTGGACCTGAAAATGAATTACTGCTTGAGAAGTATGATGCCCAAGTATCAAAAGCCTGTTGGAACAGGGCAGCCCTCTTAGCTATTGCTGGATTGATCACAGCGAAAAGTTCAGAAGAGACAAATAATGAAGTTCAATCACTTTTAAATTTTGCCGTCTCAGCTTTTGAACGTTTTCCATGGCAAATAAAAGAACTTGTTGCACAAGCACCCGAATTATATCAAGAAATTTGCGAAAATGATACAGACGGTAAATTCTCCAAAAATGTGTCAAAACGAACTTTTGCAAAATTCTGCAAAGCTACAGCCTTCAATAATGAATAAAAACCTGGTAAATAGAATAAATATATTATGTACTAAATCGTTCACAACGAAGGTCACAAAACCTTACTAGGATGCTACCTTCTGCGTGTAAAGATCCAAGTATCCTCACTAGACATGTCCTCTTGATAAGCGTAGCCATCACTCGTAAATTTTTTGAGATTTTCAGGGTCTTCAATACGGTTCCTAATGATGTAGCGAGCCATGCTACCTCTAGCTCGCTTAGCAAAAATACCTAGCACCTTGCTAATGCCATTTTTAACCTCCTTGAATACAGGCGTAATAACACGCTTATTAATAACATTTGAGCGAGCGGCCTTGAAATACTCATTGGATGCTAAGTTGATTACAACAGGTTCTTTATGTGTTTCTAAAGATGTATCAATGGCATGTGCAATATCATCACCCCAGAATTCATAAAGATCATTCCCTTCTGGATTTGGAAGCCTGGATCCCATTTCTAGCCGATAGGGCTGAATGAGATCCAGAGGACGTAGTATACCATACAAACCCGAGAGAATTCGAAGGTGGTCCTGAGCATAAACTAGGTCATCTTCACTCAGGCTCGTTGCATCCAATCCAACATAAGTGTCACCTCTAAATGCCAATACAGCTTGCTTAGCGTTAGACAAAGTAAACGGTGGTGAAAAGGCTCTAAAGCGATGGTAGTTAAGATCTGTCAACTTATCACTGAGTTTCATCAAACGGGCAAGCTCTGATTGACTTAATTTCTTGGCCTGTTCTACCAGAATAGCGGAACGTTCAAGAAAAACAGGTTGGGAGAAAATTATTGGAGAAATCGTCTCCGTAAAATCAAGTTTTTTAGCTGGCGAAACAAGAGCAAGCATTGTCTAATCCTCAGGTGATTTGTTCAATTAAAATATTCTAACAAAATAGGAAGCTTAGCGCTACAAAGATGATTACTGCATATTAATTAAAGAACTGCGAAATTTGTATAAAAGCGCAAAAATGGTCATAACCTCAATGCAAAGATTACCAATAAATGGATATACGTCATATAATAACTTTTGATAGTGAAATAATAACCAGATGGATATTAGCGGTCGGCTAGAAAACTCTAATTAATCGTCGTGGAACTACGTAGCATGCGTTGAAAAATGAAGAAAAAAAATTTAAGCAAGATTAATCTTCTTATCTTTGCATGAAACCAATAAACCATTATCAAACGTCCGTGCTCGAAGTAAAAGAACATATTACTGGCCGGATTCAGAATTAAAGTTTGCAATGCACTAAAAGGATTAAGGAATGACTGAAAAAATAATAAAAACTAAGGAAGAATGGAAAGAAATTTTAACTCCCGAAGAATACTCTGTTTGCAGAGAAAAAGGAACAGAGCCCCCATTTACCGGTAAGTACAATGCTTCCAATACACCTGGCATATACACCTGCTCATGCTGCGGTGAAAAATTATTCACATCCGAAGCAAAATTTGCCAGCAGTTGTGGCTGGCCTAGCTTCAACAAAACATTGCCAGGAGCAGTAGTTGAGCACCCAGATTACACACATGGGATGATTCGCACAGAGGTCACATGCGCACGCTGTGATGCCCATTTAGGTCATGTCTTTAATGATGGACCAGCACCAACAGGTCTTCGTTATTGCATAAACTCAGTATCTATAGCACTAGTAGAGAAAGATTAGCATTTCAAACCATAACCAGAAGAAAATGGTAAATCTAGGTTCCATAACTCCTGTAGGGATTTTGCATCCTTTATGATAACTGGCCTAACATAAGACTGGTCTGTGATAGACATCATATCTAAAATACGGATCTTTTTTGCCTGAAACTTGATACAACGTCGTACCGGCTGACCGTAACCCACGTGTACTCCTTCAAACTCATCCAAGCTAAATTTTAGGCATTTACATTGGGCTTTATCTTCCAGCCGGAACAAACCCATATCTAACCTGGCCGGTTCTTGCAAACCGCATTTGGGGGCCGCATGGGCATGAACTGAACGGTATGCATTACGTTCTTTTGGAAATGGTGTATAGGTATATGTTCCAGGGTCAGCAACCCAGTCTTGACCATCAATGTTCAGTTCTATAGCTAATTGATCATTGTGAGCATGTCCACCGTTACCATTTTGCCCGACAGGCCCACAGCGAATAGATAAAAAAAATCTTTCCGTTTCCCAAATATAAATGCCAAAATCAGGATAGGCAATGGTGACTATACCCTTCAGAACCTCAGCATCTGGTAACTCGATGATTGTATCGGCTATCACAGATAGAGTGTTTAAATCAGTTTTTTCAATGATGTTTGAATCAATTTTTTCAACGAAATGACGCTCAGCCTTTGGGCTCTTACCAGATTGCAAGTAGCTGACAACCTTACGACCCTTGGCCAGAGTCTTTATAACTGACTCCTCAAAGTTAGCCTCTGACCCCACAAAGCTGGCAAAGTCAGTTCGATGAAATAATCCATTGATAGCACTTACTGTAGCACGATGGTCCAAGTCCTCCGACGGGCACAACTTAAAAAAACGGCCACTATCATTATCCCCTATTTGCACGACACGGCCATTAGGCTTGGTCACATGCATCATAAATTCACCCATGTGCTCAAGCCGCTCAAAATACCAATCAGGAAGCATAGGTGCGTTTTCCATACCTAAAATCAATGCCGTACTGTAAATAACCATTTCTGCTGACAGTCGATGGTAACTTGTTGAGGCCTCGAAATTTGCTCCATCCACAGTAAATTGAAACTCAACTTCATTCACTAATTGTTGTATGGAAAAATTAATCCAGGACTCACTCTGCTTCGTACTTGGCAAATAAGCTGCCACAAACAACAACCCTACTATATTTGCAAGATAATGATTACCCCGATGAACATCATGCCATTCTAGATTATTCATGATGTGTTTGCCGTGGGCCGTAATCAACGCAAGCAATTCACCCTGAAATTCCTCATCAAATTTACTACCTTGCGCAATAAAAAAGTCATAGGCTAGAAGTATATTCGCAGCTCGTATAGCTACATCCATGGTACACAACCAGTTAACTCCGTAACCAGGTGGATTAGCTGAGGCAAAATCAAGAACCTGATTGCGAAATTCTTTTTTGTGCGCATCACCACCTACCATGCCCAACCATGGGAGATGTTGCATTCGAGCCAGTTCCCAAGGTACCTTAACGTCAACACCCGGCTCATGACCGAAACGTAGAACTCCTGATAAACAATCCTCCCTCCAACGGTAGCCTGATTTAAAATCTAGCTGCCAGTCTATAGGAGAATAATCTGTATCGATTAAGGCCCTAATTGTAGCAGAACGCAATTTGTTACCCGGTGAAATTTTCAAAATGTCAAAAGAACATCTAACCTTAGTCCAGCCTGAACCAAGCAGGTTAAACTGATGATCCATTATTTTGTCTAAAGGGACAGAAGGCGGACTAGCCCTGAGATCACTCAAAAGAGTCTTAAAACAACCCTCGCTTGTTGGTTCAAAAGACAATCTTTGCTGTTCGAAAAACTGACGTATTGTAGCCCTAAATATACCAAAACTATAATTGAGTGACTTGTGAACTGCAATATGTAACCGATGAGTGAGTGCCTGACGAACTAAGTAAATTAAACTCATTTAGAATTCTCTGAGGCAACATTTTTAATCACTTCCATAGTCGCTTGGGCTGTTTTTGACCACGAAAATAATTTGGATCTCTTTAGTGACTTTTCACTCAAACTGAGGCGCAAGCTTTCATCCTCGTAAACCCTCTCAAGAACGCTTGTCATTTCGGAGATGTTATTTGGATCAAAAAATACTGCAGCCGAACCAACAATCTCTGGCATTGCCGTTTTATTGGAGGTAACTACTGGGGCTCCTGAGGCCATCGCCTCAACAAGCGGATTTCCAAAAGACTCAACTAAAGATGGAAACACAAATAATTTACATCTACGGTACAAGTCTGAAAGTTCGTTTTGACTTACTGATCCTAAAAAACTAACGTTATCTTGTAACTGAAGGTCAACAATAATTTTTTGCAATTCATTATAGTGACCTTGATCCAATTTGCGTCCTGCAATTTTAATCAACACATTTGGGTGATTCCTTTTCATCTTATCAATTGCAAGTAATAGGGAACGGTAGTTTTTCTGCACATAAATATCAGAAACAGCTAAAATAAAGCTTTCCCGTAATTGCCCATCTTTTGGAGGAGAATAAAGATCACTAACACCATGTTTTATTACCAAAAATTTATTTGCATAAATTTCTGGTACTATTTTTCCAGTAGTGCGTGTGATAAAGTCTGAAACGGCAATAACCTTTCTCGAACACATCAACGATAGAGCTGTAGCCACATAAACAATCAACCAATAGGGAATTTTAGAAATTCTTTTTTCAACAAAAGCTACCCCAAGAGCATTACGCAGCATAGTAATCTGACCAGGTGAGAAAAGTGGGCCATAGTTTGCTGGTGAGAATGTGACAGTTGCTGAAATATTGCGAGCCAGTCGAGGCACCAACAATTGCTCATAAACAGGCAAGCGCCAAAAGCCAGATTTGAAGCTCAGGGTGTGAACCACTATACCATCAAAGACATCGCTGAAGGCGTCTGACTGGCTCTCATGAATACAGAAATGTGTTTCTACAGACTCATCTGCAGCAAAAAAGGGCAATAGATTCCGTAAATAAGTTACTCCACCACCTGTTTTAGCATGTAGCCCATTAATTAATAATTTGAACGGCTGTCCCAATTTATGATCACCAACCTATTCTGGAAAACAACAAATTAACGTAATATAACGAATCTTATACATTATTTGAAATTACCCGATGAGTTTACACAAGATATAAAATATTTTTGTAAAGACAAATTTGAAACCTTGAAGAGCAGATGTGTGGAATAGCAGGAATCCTAGACAGCACGGCAAAATGCCCACCCCAGAATGATGAGTTAAAAGCCATGCAGCATGCTATGCGCCACAGGGGTCCGGATGGAGATGGACTTTGGATATCACCAAAAGGAAATGTGGGACTAGCCCATGTACGTCTTGCAATAATTGATTTATCTGCAAAAGCAGCGCAACCAATGAATGATGGACGTGACAAAGTCTGGATTACATTTAATGGTGAAATATACAATCACGTAAGCCTTCGCAAAAAACTGGAAAATGTTGGCAGGTCTTTTGTAAGCGATCACTCAGATACAGAAGTTCTTATACACGGCTATTTGGAATGGGGAATTGATGGCCTTCTTGCGCGCATCGAAGGCATGTTCAGCTTTGCCATCTGGGATTGTGAACATAAGAAACTTTTAATGGCACGTGACCGTATCGGCATCAAACCACTTTATTTCACTAAAACAAATGGCCGCTTTATTTTTGCCTCTGAAATTAAAGCAATTCTTACCAATCCAACTATTCCAAGAGATGTGGATCCTCAAGCGCTTAATCATTTCCTAAGTTTTATGATTACTCCAGCGCCGCTCACTATGTTTCGGGATATTTTTAAACTACCAGCGGCACATGTATTAGAAGTTTCTGAGGCTGGCGAAATGTCGTTCAGAAGATACTGGGATGCTGTTCCAGGACAGAGTATCCAGCCATCTAAAACCAGCCACTTGTCAGACACCGAACAGGAAACCTTTTACACTCAAGGGATCCTTAAACACCTCAAGATAGCAGTTGAAAAGCGCTTGATGTCAGACGTGCCAATTGGGGTTTTTCTCTCTGGAGGCATTGACTCATCTGCCAATGTCGCTTTGATGAGCCAAATAATGGATAGGCCCGTTGACACATTCACTGTCGGGTTCAAAGACCACAAGCACCTGAATGAACTGAATCATGCAAAACGTATCGCTAAAAAATTCAAAACTAATCACCACGAAATCCTGATCGATGAAACCGACATGTTAAAATATTTAGATGACCTTGTGTACTCACAAGATGAGCCTATTGCTGATTGGGTTTGTATTCCGCTTTATTTTGTCTCGAAGCTGGCAAAAGATTGCGGTGTTACAGTTGTTCAAGTTGGAGAGGGCTCTGATGAGCAATTTTGCGGTTATGATAGCTACATGAGCTACCTTAAACTCCACCACAGTTTTTGGGCCTACTACATCAAGGTCCCCTTAAAATTACGAAAAATTGTTGGTGTAGTTGCAGAGTGGATAGCGACTTTAACTCCACGTTTTGATAAAATTGTGGAAGTCCTCTCACGTGCAGGTAAAAATCAAGAGCTTTTCTGGTCTGGGGCAAATGCATTCTGGAACGTCCACAAAAAGCGAACCATGAAGGGCACTCTGGGTAAAAGTAACCTATTCGAACTGGAAAAAGCAGGACTTGATGTTTCAGGACTGAACAGTTCAGATAGTGGCGACATCATATCAGCTTATTTAAAGTCACTAGATGCGAAGTATAAAGAACAAGATTATCTGACCCGAATGGCATATAGTGAATTCCGACTTCGTCTCCCAGAATTGCTACTGATGCGCATCGACAAAATTGGCATGTCCACATCTATTGAGGCTCGGGTGCCATTTCTTGATCATAAACTTGTTGAATTCATAATGGATATTCCCATGAAATGGAAAATTAAAAATGGAGAGACAAAGTATTTACTCAAGAATGCACTAAAAGGTCTACTACCTGATGACATCCTATATAGAAAGAAGATGGGTTTTTCGGCGCCCATGGCTGAATGGCTAAGAGGTGAACTTGGCCAACGAGCAAAGTCGTGCGTCCTTAAATCACCGCTTTTAGAACTCGGCTTTCTTGATCGTCAAACCATTTCCAGAAGCTTTCGCGATCACCATGAAGGGCGTTGCGATAATTCACTCCATTTGTGGACCTTGTATAATTTGACAGCATGGTACGAAAAATGGATTAATAATCATGAACACTGACTTAAGCTAAAATAATTTTTCCCTCGGGGTCCTCAATTTTGTTAGTTATGTTACGGGTATCAATAATAAGCTGGCTTTTCATGACTAACTCACCATAATTAACACTATCATGATCAGTAATAATCATAACTGCATCATAACTACCGAACGAAAGAGGGTCCCATATTATTGACTGTCGACCAGCTAATTGTTTGTGTTCCCGAGTAATTGGAAGTACCGTTACATAGGGATCATAAAATGCAGTTGTTGCTCCTTTATTTTCCAATTTTTCAATAATTGTAAAGGCTGGACTCTCTCTTGTATCGTCAATATTTTTCTTATAAGCAACGCCTAAAATAAGAATTTTTGACTTATTAATTTGTTTATTAAAGCGTTTAATAAGTTCTACTTCCAAAGTTTTGACTACAATACCCGGCATAGCTGTATTGATTTCACCAGCCAACTCAATAAAGCGAGTTTCTTGACCAAATTGCTTTGCGCGCCAAGTTAAATAAAATGGATCGATAGGAATGCAATGCCCTCCTAGACCTGGGCCAGGATAAAAGGGCATATAACCAAAAGGCTTAGTTTTTGCTGCTTCAATCACTTCCCAAACATCAATGTCCATTTTTTTATAGATTTGCTTTAACTCATTAACCAAAGCAATGTTCACCGAACGGAAAATATTCTCTGTTAATTTCACAGCTTCCGCAGTATCCAATGATGACACGGGTACCGTTTCAACAACAATCTGCCTATACAATGTATTTGCTAGCTCAAGCGCTAGAACACCATCACCACCTACAACTTTTGGAATAATAGATGTTTCGTATTCTGTTCTACCAGGATCTTCACGCTCAGGTGAATAGGCAAGATAAAAATCCTCACCTGATTTAAAGCCAGTAGACTCCAGTATTGGCTTTACAATCTCAGCCGTTGTGCCGGGATATGTGGTGGATTCTAATACAATAAGTTGACCAGCTTGTAAATTTTTTGCAATAGACTCAACCGTTGAAATGACATAACTAAGGTCTGGTTTTTTTTCAGCTGCGAGTGGTGTTGGGACACAAATTAAAATTGCGTTCATTCTCACAAGCTGCGTAAAATCCCCACTTAATCTTAATGCACCACTATCGACAGTTTTCTTTATATTCTTGCTAGAAATGTGTTTTAAGTATGACCGCCCTTGGCTGAGGTTGGATATTTTCTTTTCGTCAACATCAAAACCTTTTGTAACAAATCCACTTTTGGCACAAGCTAATGCAAGAGGTAAACCGACGTAACCTAAACCGATAATACCAACACTAGCATTTCTAGTCTTAAAGCGTTCCAAGAGGCCCTTGTGGCCAAAAGCATTCATCAAGAAACTCCAAAATAATTTATTTTATCACTATAAAAAATGCTAGTGGGAAACTATACTCTATTTTTCAAAATTTATTCAGCCAATACCATATTGAAATGTTGGTCTCGACTCCTGCCTAAGTAGCTATGTATTGTCATAGTAATATTACTTTTGACAAATAATTAAATAAATAACTCTCAAGAACTTTAAAATTTCTGAAAGAAGTTACTAACTCACGTAAAACGCCCATTTGTCGTTCAAGAGGATAACATGAGCAATATCAAAGCAACCATTGTCTCAAGCGAACTTAAGAAAATACCTTTGCTATCCTCTTTAAGTGACGATGCCAGAGATAGTTTTGCTAACAAATGTCGGTGGGTGGAGTATGGTCCTGATAAAAGTGTAATCGAGCGAGGCATGTTTGACACCAACGTCTATTTCATAATTACTGGCACCTTACACGTACTGAATTATTCAGAAACAGGCCGTGTTATCACTTATGCAACGCTTAAAGATGGTGATATGTTTGGTGAATTGGCGGCAATTGATGGCCTACCTCGTTCCGCTTGGGTTTGCAGTATTACCCCTTGTCAAATGGCTACTTGCCCAAGCCCTGCATTTATAAACTTATTATCAGGTAATGCAGAAGTATCTTTAGCACTCTTAAAAAGAATGTCATCTAACATTCGTCTTTTAGATGACCGTTTAAAGGACCTTACTTTATTGGGAGCCGAACAGCGAGCCTGCACCGAATTACTTCGGATGGCTAAACCAGACTCGGAGGCTCCCGGCGGATACGTAATCTCTCCCATGCTAACCCACGCAAATTTTGCTAATTTAGTTGGTGTATCGCGCGAGACCATATCACGAATATTTCGAAAGCTCAGGGAGGAATCACTTATAGTGCACAATAAGAGGGGACTATGTATACCTAATCGAAAACTTTTGGAGCAAAGGGCTTTTTTGTAAAAATATTTTGCTTTTTCTTCTTTGCAACACAATTTTGGCAAGTAACTGATTTTCAGCTATATGGACTTATTACCTGAGCAGAAAATCTTTCTAAAAAATTACAGTTCAGTTTTATCACAATTTTCAAACTATTAAGATAATAAAAACAATAGTGTGATTTGTATCACATATTTCAATGAGCTTTTTTAATAATATCATGCTAAGAAAAGTAATCAGCCTAGGAAACAGAACCCTTTGTGACAGTTTCGTAGGTTTCGTTTTTACTTTGGTTATTAGGAGTTGAATACAATGACTATGTTTCCAATGCCAATGCCACAAATGCCGGCTGAAGTTATTGACATGGTAAGTGCTAACCCAGAGGGTTTTGC